>ERZ1036435.260-NODE-260-length-35329-cov-11.635624_pt1 | contig 35329 bp, 22 predicted proteins | sample MGYA00514223_ERZ1036435 | MGnify/ENA primary metagenome ERZ1036435 (study PRJEB33795, sample SAMN09464927) | human gut metagenome | host: Homo sapiens | place: USA: Stanford, California | collected 2016-08 | study: EMG produced TPA metagenomics assembly of the... | reverse complement strand
GGGATTTGCCCCACCCCCACATAGAGGCCATTCGGGCCTTCTGCAGAAGGCCCGATGAGCTTGCCACAACGTTAATAAGTCAAGACATAACTTTTGTAGATCAATACCGAATCTTCCAATTGAAAACAACATAACTATCCACACAGTCCAACTAACTATACACATGCTGCCACTGAGACTGAGACTAATACCAAGAGTGAGAGCTGCTAGGCTGTTTAGCACCTCAGCAGCCACAAGACAAGTAATACGTAATGGATCCTTTAGGAGACACGCCAGGAGAAACCAGGTTGCTGGTCAGGGCTATGACTACAATGACACTATGAGCTTAAACCGCGGTTCCAGCATAATCACTATAAACCACCCGATCGCTACTACTATTCTAAATGAACCTACTATTATCGTTGAGAGGCAACTTGAACTGATGAATGTGTTTCTAGGGTATGAGCAGGCAAATAAGTACGCCATCATGGATGCAATGGGGAACAAGATCGGATATATGATGGAACGTGATTTTTCAATTGGTAAGGCCATAATGAGACAATTTTACCGGTTACACAGACCTTTTATAGTAGATGTCTTTGACAACTGGGGGAACATACTGATGAGTATTAGAAGACCTTTCTCCTTTATCAACTCACATATCAAAGCTATCATACCCTCGCAAGTGACCCAGGTGATACGGAATGGGAAGGATGTCACACAGGATCTTAATGTGCTCGAGGATAATGGTACCATGGTAGGTGAAACAATACAGAGGTGGCATGTCTGGAGACGTAAATATGACCTCTTCCAAAAAGATCCAAATACCTCAGATGATGAAGTTTTAAATCAATTTGGAGAGATCAATGCACCTTTTCTGTCTTTCGAATTCCCTGTTTTAGACCAGTCCGGTAAGATTATGGGCGGTGTTGATCGTAATTGGGTCGGGCTAGGCAGAGAGTTCTTCACTGACACAGGTGTCTACATAATCAGATTTGATGCACAACGCAGTTACATGAACAATGATGGAACTATGATATACCCTCCTGAAATTATGAGCAACGAAATAATGAATTTTGATCAAAGAGCTGTCCTGTTAGCTAACGCTGTCTCTATCGATTTTGATTATTTCTCGAGACATTCCAACCATGGTGGATTTGTCAGTTTCGGTAGCTACGAATGAGCAATTGTAACACAAAAATTCCTCTGTTACTATATTAGTCCAACTATACATTTATTTATTACTTGTGTAAATACGAGAATTATGAATTGACTGACCTAGTCCCAGGCTTCCGTTAAACCCAGAATGGAAAAGTTCAAGCTATCCTGTGAGTTCTGTGCTGCGCTCATTAGTTCCTGGATTCTAGATTTTAGGAGTGGTTGCGCAAGTATATCTGAAGCGCTGTCGTCCGCTGTCCCTAAGTCCAAGGGTCCAGCCCTGCGACCATCCAGCTCGTATACGTGCCCGTTCTGTACTACGTAAGTCACAAAATGCAAATTGACCTCGATCTGTGATGGATCCACATCTTGTGGGTAACTGGTGGACCCCATGGTGAACGTTTCACGATATTTGTCCGCGGCATCCAGAACAAACTTGTTCGTCTGTTCGTCATCAAACCTCATCGCACTGTGAGACTCGAGGAAGTTACCTAACACTGAAGTGGGCTCTAGTATTTCCTTGTTGTTGCTCAATGCGTGCAGCACGGCGTACAGCCCGCAGGCATTCTTGATCGATTGTCTAAACCAGGAGACACCCGAACCATTGCCAGCCTCGCTACCGTTGTCGCTACCGTTGTCGCGGCCCTTGCCAGCGTCCCCTGACGCAATTGGCTCCCTAAGTCCTTCAGTCAATGGGAACAGAAGAACAATGGCACTCACGGGCCGAGGCACCATAGCCAGCAGGTCAGGGTCGTCCAGCGAGTACACATCCACAAACGCATGCGCATTGTCTAGCCCCAGCAGGTGCGCCACATGGTTGAACACCTCGGGACTCGACTCCATTGGAACTACAGCAGCCATCTTTCTATTCTTCACACGCAATGGCTAGAGATATCCGTTTCTCCCAGTTGCTGTAAAACCAATCTGATACAGACACTTTCAAGTCGCAATACCCGATGCCCCTCTGTTATACCCTTAAAGAATAAGGTGGGGCAAGAGCCAACGCTTTTGAACGGAAAAACTCACATGTAAAGGCACGAGAAACGGAATTACCCCCCATCCCGTCTGTGCACAGAAAGCGCCGCACAACAGAGTACACTTTCGGTGAGAAACCAAATTTACGTAAATCATGAGAATCTCTGAGGTTTTTCCGGGTGAGGATCTACGTAGAACTCAGTGTTCCATGCTTCTACAAGTAATCATAGTTTCAAAAATCCTGGGGATAGAATCATGAATCGAGGAAGGAACCCCATAAATGTATAGTGATAATATCTGTGATGTTTTCGTTTGAACTGGGTTTTGGTCTTTGGAAGATAGGGGGGGATGTTGGTGTTGAAATTCTTGAAAGGGGGGTTATTGGTCCCAACGGGGTTTTCCTTTATGTCAGTTGCCAGTTATGTAACAGACAATATGTGTGGGGAATAGAGTTTTCCTTCTCCCCAGGTTTAAGGACTGTATCCCGCAGCAGGCTAGCCAGCTTTCCAAGTCAACAAAACGGTTCCCACTGTCAGCTGCAAGTTCAGGTGTTGGCTGGGAAGTGTACATATGCGTAGGGGGGGAAATAGTAAATAATCACTGAGAGGGGGGGAAAGCAGGCTAGCCCCCCGAAGTGTGTGCTGATGCAGAAGGAAGGAGTTTACAGTAGAAACTATATAAGCATTGCATAAATTCTCTTTCTCCTGAAAATAAAATGTCTTTCTGCGCTTGGCAGCTTCTACTTGCATAACGTTTCAGATTCGGAGTAATTGGAAGGACAGTAAACAAAACCATCTAATATATCACACCATGGGTATCGAGGATAAGATTTCCGGATTCTTCAAGGGGAAACAAGACAAGAAGATTTCCCCAACTAGTAAGACTACCACCACTAAGGCTCAAGCTCAGCAAGAGAAGAAAGCATCCCAGCAATATGCTCCAGCTTCTACTGGTTTGACCAGTGAAGCTATGGAAAAGGCTAACTTGGAGAAGCAGAAAAGGGACCAGGAGCTAGCGGCACAAAGGGCCAAGTACCCTGCTGAGAGCTTAGTCAGACAGGACAGTAACACTTCCATGCCATCTCTAGACTCGCTTGACAGAGATGACAGCAACTATGTGTACCAAGGTGTCGAAACCGACTGGGATTTCGACATTATGGAAGCCGACGCGTTGATTGGTGGTAACAACATTGCTGACACTGAGCTTTCTGACCAATTGTCTCCAGAAGAAAAGGAGAGGGTCTTGGAATCTCAAAAAGAATACGCCGCCAAGCGTGTTATTTCCTTCGACAACGACGATGAGGAAATTGACAAAGTCAAGGAGTATGGTCAAGCTCACCATTACAACAGTTCACAGAAGGTTTTTGCTTTCTCTCTGCCATTAGGTGCCAACACTAACGCTGCCCCAATGACTGTGGTTAATTCAGTCAGTGAAGAGCGCAAGAATGAATTAAGAGAGAAGCTAAAGAGAAACGAATCTATTACCTCTTTGGAAGAGTATGAACTATACAAGGACGAAAAGGGTATGACCAACACAAGAACTGAAGCCGTCATGAAGTCATTCCAAGTCGATGGTTTGAAAACCTCTTTTGCCAAGATGACCATGGATGGAGACAAGAAGACACACGACGGTTACTCCTACTCTCGTCTTCTAAGTATCTATGACGAATTGGAGGGTGATATTGTTATTCTTGGTGGTTACCGTGGTAGTAACTTACGTGATGCCAAGACTGGTAAGCGTGTCTGGGTCCCATTGAAGGCAGGTCTAAATATGACCAAGGCAAGTCTTGTTATTGGACCAAAGGATGAAGATGAAATTGAAGCTCAGAAGGTCCTAAAGCCTGATGGTATGTTGACCCATGTTGGTCCAGTTGATATTTCCAAGAAACTGATCCAGAAGTTTGCCCAAAATCCAAAGGTTAGAATCAGAGATTTTGGTTACGACTGGAGATTATCCCACGATATCACATCAGAGCATCTTGCTAAATTCCTACAAAAGATATATGACAGACAAAAGGAAAAGAAGGGTATCTATGTTATTGCACACTCTATGGGTGGTCTTGTTGCCCATAGAGTCCTACAACAACACACTCATTTGATTAGAGGTCTTGTTTATGTGGGCTCGCCAAGTCAATGTGCTAACATTTTGGGTCCAATTCGTTACGGTGACGAGTTAATGTGGAATAAGACCTTATTAAGTAAGGAGGCTAACTTCTTTATGAGATCTTCTATGCATTTCTTGCCTTTTGACGGTAGATGTTTTGTTGACAAGAACACGTTGGAGAGATATGATTTGGATTTCTTCGATGTTAACACATGGAAGGAATACGGTTTGTCTCCGTTAGTTAACGAAAAGAGACGTAAGCTTGCAGAAGCTGTCCAAAAAGAAAAGGAATCCTCCTTTACTAATAATGCAGTTGTTGGTGCAGTTACTGGAACTGTAGGAGGTACTGCTAAATTCTTGGTTAACACCATTCCAGGTGTCAACACAAAGAAGAAGGTTATTTCAGAAAGAGATGAAATCCCGGATGAAGTTTTCCAAACTTCTTATGAAGATTCCTTGGATTACTTGGAGAGAACTTTGAAGAGAACCAAGAAGAACTTGGAATCTCTTGAATACATTCCAGGCAAGGAATACCCACCATTAGTCATCGTTTATGGTAATAGAGTTCCAACTATTCGTGGTGCTAAGGTTAATGGTTTGCAAGGTATCAAGGATGGTGAATTTGGTGAATTCTACTATGGCCCAGGTGATGGTGTCGTTCATCATAAATGGCTGCTTCCAGAAAAGAGAGGTTTCCCAGTTGTAGCTAAGGTCGCTACCGATTGTGGTCATGTTGCGCTAATGACTGATTTCAAAGCTATGGCAAAGGCATTCGTCTCATTGGTTGACGCTGAGAAAGAGAGAGCTAGTGCAAAGGGTAAGACCACTGCTTAATCTTGGAACTAGATGCAATCTAATGTTATACAAGTACTGTAATATTATAATGGTATCTCCTTATCTGGGTTGTTGTGGATCTCGCTAGGTCAGATGTTTTAATCTTGTATTTCCAAGTGTTCCTTTACAATTATTTTTCTATGATATAATAATCTAAAATATATAATGCAATTGTATCGCTTAACTGTTTAATTAATTAATAATAATGTTCTAAAGATGCCGTTAATAGAAGTAGTTCATGAATTGAGTGGTATAGTTTTATGTTTATGTGAGTTGGCACAAATTTTTGCAAACTACATGTAATGAAGCATTTTTTAATAAATGTTCTGTGATGATGATTTCATGTCATCAAATTTATTCTTCTTCATCGTTTATGAAAAAGTTGACCTTTAACCAAAGGCTACAAGCTGTACACTGTGTTAAAACTTGGTAACCTTGCTCTTCTGATTCTGTAAGACCGTCCTCGATGCATTCTTCAAGCATATCTTCTGACAGAACAAAACCACCACCGGACTGGCAACGAGGGCAAGTCATGACGTATTCCAGCTTCTCTTCATTAAATTCGAACTCGTCAAGATTGAATTCATCTAACCCATCACCGAAATTATTAAAACCAGCCAATTTATTTGAATCATTTAATGCTCTATTGTATGCAGCTCTCAGTTGATCATTTGAAAGAACTCTGTACGCCTCCTGAATTTGGTTGATTGACACTCCGCTTCGTATCTTAATGGTAGAGTCTATAGGCACTGTCTTGCTCTTGTCAGGATGTAGAGTTAACAGCATTTTCCTGTATGTCAACTTAATTTCATCTGTCGAGGCATCTACGGGTACGCCGAGCACTTCGTAATGCGAAATTCTGGATTTTGATTTCACAGTCATGATCACAATTAGTTATTTGTATGGATGACTAGTGAGCCGGGGGTATATGCGATTAGACGTTGCGTAGTGGATCTCTTTTCAAACACATGCTATGTCTAGGCATCATGCTTACTATTGCAAAAATATCAGCGATGAGATGAAATTTTTCAATTCGCAGGGACAAATATTTGTGATGGTGCGCTACTTTCTGTGAAATACTTTTAAAGTTTAATCCAATTGTGCTCATCGCAATGGAAATGGCAAAGCAATGATTACTAAAGTTCTATATTGTACTCCGATATCTGAATCGCTGGAGTATTTTGATTAGCAGTACTTAACCTATAATTTCTATAAAGCTGTTGTCACCTCTGAGATAAGGTGTTTCAAGGAAGACTATGGAGCATCAGTGCATTCCCAGTCGGTAGGATCGTAGGCTTCTGGATGGTCCATTTTCTTGACCTGATCCAAAGTCAATTTGTGGTTGTATACATCGAGGTTGCTGGCCAGTCTTGCAACTGTCTTGGTTTTAGGCAATGGCAAATAGCCATGTTGTAAAGACCACCTGATCAGCAACTGGCCCGAGTTCATCCCTGTTTCCTTGGAAATCTCTCTTAAACCGGGGTCATTCATCTTATACCCATGGGCCATTGGAGCATACGCCTCGACCACAAGGTTGACAGATTTGCAATAATCAGCAAGCTCTTGTCTCATGACCCAGGGGGATATCTCAATTTGGTTTACGACGGGCTTGTATTTCAACTCGTCCCAACCCAGCAATTCCTCGATGTGGTGCTTCCCATAGTTGGAAACACCGATGCTCTTCACAATGCCTTCGTCGACAGCCTCCTGCATTGCTTTCCACGTCTCCAGCCTGCGTCTTTGGCCTGAGAGGGGCGAGTGAATCAGCAGCATATCAATGTAGCCGAGGCCCGAGACCTTCTGCATGCACTCCTTGATGGCCCTCTTGGCCTCGTTGTACCCATTTTGGGAGTTCCACAACTTGGTAGTGTAGAACACATCCTCCCTCTTGTTGTGCGCCTTATCCTCGTTGATCCAGTCCACAATGCCCTGGCCCACTTCACGCTCATTCCCATACAGCACCGCGGTATCGAAGTGCCTATACCCACACTTCAATGCCTCGGTGACCACTTTGGCAGTGACACTGTTGGGGATGTCATAGGTCCCCAGAGCCAAGCTGGGAATCTTGCGGCCGTCTTGCAGCTCGTAGTATTTTGGCACATCTACAGTTACAGACATGTTTGTTGCAGTTGTTGGTCTTTCTTTACAGATAATGTACACAAATTATATAAAGTGTGTTGCCTTCCTCCCTCCCCCCCAGTTCAATCCAATTTATAACTGTAGGTCACACCGGCCACATAGATCATATGAGCCCATAGGTCATATGAGACCATAGGTCATATGAGACCATAGTATCCAGCTACCTTAGGACTGAACTTATTGCTTGCTGGCCCCCCAGCTATTTCAAGCTTGTGGGTGACTATGGTGCTGGTGTCTACTGCTATTGCCTTCTGGGCCACAGAAGTGGTGAAACGGACAGGGAAGAAAAAGGTATCACGTGATAACCTGAACTATTATAACGCCCACAGTTGAGTGCCAACCTCACCGAATTCACCATCCAATTACAATGGCAACTTGGCCGAGTGGTTAAGGCGAAAGATTAGAAATCTTTTGGGCTCTGCCCGCGCAGGTTCGAATCCTGCAGTTGTCGTTTTCATTTTTTTTGGGTTTTTTAATTAGAAAAAACTTCATAAAAAGAGGTGATCATCGAGAAGTTGCACAGAAAGTGCCGTAGGACTTCTAGTTTCTTTATTTTTAAAAACCGTGCTCTCTGCGGGCCTTTCTGTGGAGTGTGAAAGCTTGGCATTCTCTCTGAGCTTTCGCCGTCGGAAAAACCGTTCTGGCAACTTTCCTCCATAATGAGCACAAGCAACTATAACAACCCATAAGAAGTCTGGTGGCTGCGTTTGGGTCCTTCAGGGATTCTCGAGGCTAAGCGGTGGCAATAGTTGTGGGTATTGTGGGAGATACAGTGCTTTGTTTTGGTTGTTTTTTTACCTGCGATTTCATAGCTTTCAGAGTTGAAATTTGTATTGGAACCTGGAAAATACGGGCTGGCGTTTCGAGGGTCTGGATAAAGATAGCTGGGGTTGTCTTGTAGGGTTATCAAAAGCATGGAGGAAGCAGCTGCGGATGCGTACAAGCTGAGTTACAAAGTTGGTGTTGCGGAGAATAAGAATGCCAAGTTCAGGCGGACCATGGAGGATGTGCACACGTATGTCAAGAACTTTGCGTCCCGGCTAGACTGGGGCTATTTTGCGATATTCGACGGGCATGCGGGGATCCAGGCGTCTAAGTGGTGCGGCTCCAACCTGCACACGATCATAGAGAACAAGCTGATGGCGGACGAGACCAAGGACGTCCGGGACGTGCTCAACGAGTCCTTTGTTATGATAGACAAGCAGATTAACAAGGACCTGCAAGGAAATAGTGGCTGTACAGCGGCAGTATGCGTGCTGCGCTGGGAACTCCCGGACGGCTGCACAGAGCAGGAGGAGATGGACCTCACGAAACACAAAAGGAAACTATACACAGCCAACGTGGGAGACTCGAGAATAGTGCTCTTCAGAAACGGACAGAGTATACGGCTGACCTACGACCACAAGGCCTCGGACCCCTTGGAAATGCAAAGAGTCGAGAAAGCAGGCGGGCTTATCATGAAGAGCAGAGTAAACGGCATGCTCGCGGTTACTAGATCGCTGGGAGATAAGTTTTTTGACAGCCTAGTAGTGGGGAGCCCTTTCACAACCAGTGTAGAGATTACACCAGCAGATCAATTTCTGATTATAGCATGTGATGGGTTATGGGATGTCATAGACGATCAAGAAGCATGTGAGATGATCCAAGATATAGAAGATCCACACGAAGCAGCCCGAGCTCTGGTAAGAAATGCTCTAGAAAGAGGGACAACCGATAATGTCACCGTAATGGTAGTTACTTTATGAGGTTGAAAATATGCCAGGTGGGTCACATATTATTGTCATTGATTGGCTAATATCAAAGATTCACGTTAGCTTTGTTCTTGAAATGCCTCGTGACAAGAGTCTTTGTACTTTTCACACTGCGTTTTCTTGAATTGGCCTTTCAGAATTATCCATGAAGCTCTGAAGGGTCGCCATTTTTTGCATCACGAATACTTGGTTACATTGTACTTTTAATTTGTCAATAACATGTATAGATAATATTATAAAGCTGGTACTTACCACATACTAACTAACCGGAAATGGGATAACAAGCAGTGACATATGCGTGTCATCATTTTTCCCAAACTAACCATCACAAGGTAAAACACTTTCAAACTTTATACCTGTTAAATTCTATAGAAAAAATATTATTACAATTACATTGGCATTTAGATATTAAAGCCATTTAGGTCTAGGTCACCGCCTTCACCTGCTGCGGACCAGTCGATGTTTAGGTCGTTGAAGTCATTCAATGTTAAATAGTCCTCGCCGTTATCCCCCATGTTTATGTCATTACCTAGCATGGCAGATGGATTAGATTGGTCAAATTCTAGTTTTTCGCCTTGTCCCAAAGTCTCGTTGTTGCCAGCAGCTGTGCCATCGAATGCATTTATGGCTGCTGTAGGATCGTTGTTCATATTGCTATCATTTGTTGCTGGGTTATTATTGTTGGGTACAGAGTTGGTGGTAGCGTTGGCATTCGATGTATTTGCGGTGTCGAACCCTGACGCGTCGAATCCCCCACCATCAAGCTCTGAAAACATGGACAAGTCCATGGTATTGAGGTCGTTATATAGTCCACCAGATTGTGAGTCGCCCAGGCCAAACGCTGCGATTGGTGGGTTCGTTTTATCGGGGCCATCGGCTGTGTTAGGCTTATCAGTACCAGCGGTCTGTGGGCCAGCACCCATCGTTGGTGATTTGATATCGTTCTGGCCGCTGGTTCCTGGCTGACTTGTATCGAGGTCGGCGTTGGTGAAGTCGAGGCCGTCGAACATCGACTGCTGTTTGTCACCGTCCTGCTCCTGTTGTCGCCTCCTCTTCTCCTCTTCCTCCTGTTCTTTCTTCTTTCGCTCTTGCTCTTCCAGCTCTTTCTTGCGCTTCTCCTCTTCCTCCTTCTGCTTCTTCTTCTTCTCTTCCTCTTCCTCTTGCTCTTTCTTCTTCCGCTCAAGCTCCAGCAGCTTCTGCTTCTTCTCCTCTTCCTCCTGCTCCCGCTGCTTCTCGAGCTCCAGCTCCTTCTGCCGCTTGCTCTCCTTCCCTAGGTTCGCCAAGGTGTCCACATAGTACGTGCTCTTGCTCAGCATGTTCTCCAGGTCGTCCAGAATCCCGTGAAACATGTGTATCTTCTCCTTCAGCGTATTCTGCTGCTGCGCACTGAACCCATTGACCATGTACGGATCCAGCTGTACATTCTTCAACTGCTGCTGCATCATCATCTCCGCCGACACCTTCAGAATATCATCAAAACACGCCGTAAGCCTGTTCTTGTAACTCATCGCGCAAAAAAAGACCCAGTGTTCGCAGTGGCCTCTGTCTCTAGTGTCTCTAGTGTCTCAACCTCCTGGTCCCTGACTTCCTTTATAGCAAGGCTCCCAAAATACCCGCTCTGCCCGTCAAAGTACTACATACTACTATTACTATAAAGAGCTTCCCCCCTCCACATCCACCGAGCCTGTTGAGTTAGCGGATGGCTTTCGCAGAGCGAGTTTAGGTCCCGTCTACCACGATATATCACCACCATTATCATTATTTCTCATATGTGCACGTGATCATGGGTCTTGGTGTACGTATTCACGTGATACATCATACGTCTTCCGTGATAGTGGAGGTCATGTGATATTTCGTGTTTTGTGTATTATCATGTGATGCGTTTACGTATATAGGTATGTTATGTGCATGTCATACGGGTCAAGTCATATGACATATCACCTTAACACCCCACCTTCCTGCATTATCACAACCCCCGATGCTACTACACTCCAGCTACAAACACAATATTTCGTAACCAACCGCCATCTTATACCCGTAGCCTCCAGTTCTCCTTCCTCTTCCAGCTCCCCGCCTTCCCCCCAGGCTTGATCCCCGTCACAGCGATGCACTCGTCCACCATCCCACCAATCAGACCGGAGAAAACATCGAAATATGGGTACCCGGGTATCACAATGTACGTGAATACCAAGCGACCGGGTCTCGCCTCATCCTTTCCCTCCTCCCCCATAGAGCTAGCCTGGTATTTCACCAAGAATAGTTATAAGATTGAAGGCACATTGTGCATGTGTCTTGAACAACAGAGTACCCACAAAAGCCAAGAAATAGTAGAGCTAAAGATGTTCAGATTGGTGACTAGATCGGTTATTGCCAGACGTTGTTACGCGGACGCTGCGAAGAGCGCGGCCTCCGGGCTGAAATTGCGCTTTGCGCTGCCACACGAGACCCTGTTCAACGGGGAAGAGGTCGTCCAGGTCAACTTGCCCGCCAAGTCGGGCTCCATCGGTATTCTTGCCAACCACGTACCCACAGTCGAGCAATTGACACCCGGTGTTGTCGAGGTCGTCAAGGCCAACGAGACCAAGAAGTACTTCGTTTCCGGGGGATTCGCCGCCGTCCAGCCAGACTCCACGCTGTGTGTCACCGCCGTCGAGGCCTTCCCACTGGACTCCTTCTCCCAGGACAGCGTCAGATCGCTGCTGGCCGAGGCTGAGAAGAACAGCAAGTCCCAGGACGAAAAGACCGCCGGTGTCGCTTCCATCCAACTGGAAGTCCTAGAGAAACTGCAAGCCGCATTGAAATAGAGTTCCCACATTATACTTTCCTCCCTATCTGATTGACTCGTGTTAATACAACTTTAGAACCGAACCAAAAAAGAAAGATAAAAATAAAATCCCTTGTACAATTTCTCTGCCTACAGAACGATGACAATATTCCATTTTACCATTCTAATGATGTTAAGATAGTAAGTCCGGTGGTAAGAAGAACAAACAATATATCTGCATACTCTCCAAAGCACTACAATTCCACCTTTCAACTGAGGATTTGAAGCTGTAGGCAATGCACATCCACAGCAGCCTGCTTACACTTTCCAGCACCATACGATTGGGCCACAGACACTCCTATTTGTTTTAACCTTCGACAGCACAGACGCACAGAATCATTATTTTCTTTTTTTTTAACTTAAACCGTATATATTACCTCCTAAGGATCATTACTAAATATTCAAACGCTATAATAAATAGTACCATAAAGAACCCCCAGCTCGGGGACCACGGGGACATCTGGCAGATGCGTCTGGGGACCGATATCTGCCACTGCCGCTGCGTCAGAGTGCCCCCAGAAGCTTCAAAACCGGCTGCTGCTGCTTATACTTGTCACTTAATACAATCCAAGTCACATGTTACATCAGGGTAACCCAGCAGTACGCGAAAAGGAAGGGCAGAAAATTTCGATTTTGCTTAGAAAGTGGCGTACAACGTGCAAATATAATGGCTAGTGGAAAACGCGAAAAAATGCTGAATTTGCTGCCCTGCAGCTTCTCGAGGACTATATAAACAAATGGGCTGTTCAAAGTTACTCAGTTGGACTTCCAGACCTCCCCGGGTATAGCGCTAACCACTGACACTCGCACCAGTACGTGACAGCTGATACGGTATAGGAGAAAGCAGAGTTTTGTTGCCGCAGAGGAATACAAAAAAGGAGTCTAGAGCTGAGCATGGAGCAGAGGCAGAATTTGAACGCGGTCCTGGGGTTGTCGACCAAGAACGGCCCGCTGGCGCAGATATGGCTGGCGTCCAACATGGGGAATCTGACCAGAAACACAGTTTTGCAGACCAATATCGCTGACACCGCCGAGGAAGTCGCTAAAGTCACTGGGTGTGCCGAAGACGGTTCGCAGTACCCAGTGGAGCATATTACACTGAGGACGTCGGGTGAGCTGCTGCACGGTATAGTGAGGGTCTACTCTAAGCAAGCGGCGTTCTTGCTTACCGATATTAAGGACACACTGACGAAGATCAGCTCTTTGTTCAGGACAAACCAGAGGTTGGGTGCCACCATCTCCAAGTACAGCACGATCACAAGGCTCGAGTTTCTGGTGCTGGATGACACAGTTACCGAGAGGGATGTGCTATCTGTGCCTAGTTTAGATTTTCTAAATGAAACCAGCAGCCTCAGAAATCACTCAATAATGAACGACTCCATGGACAGGAGGATGACAGGCGCAAAGAGTTACGACTTATCGATAGAAGTTGGTAGAAGATTTGCTGGAGATGAAGAACTGCAATATAATGAGGACTCTACCCTTAACTTGGATTTCGATCTAGGGCAGCCTAATGATTCCAAGGCTCCACTCTCTAGCTCGAAGAGTTGGGACGAGGGCACGAGACAAAGTGGCGATGTTACTGCTCAATCAAACTACATAAATATGGAGGACGACGAGTTCCTAGCCGAAGGTGAACCAGAAGAACTTCACCTTGACCTGGGGCTTGACACAGCAGATGGCGACAGATCGATTGAATTGGGTAGAAGAGCTGAACCAGTTGAAGATGCGCATGAAACCACTGATTTTGGATTCGATCTTGACATTGGCAAGGATCCAATTAATATGGAAGAAGACAACGAATCAGCAGAAGAATTAGAACTTGAAGGACTTCAGGCAGAGAATGAGCCTTTGAGAAAGGCTGCCTCAAGTAAGAACCCTTCATTAGTAAACACTCATCCACTGCAAATCGACAGGGAAACTGAACTATCTGATGAAGTCATTAAATCCAATCCTGATAGGAACCTTGTTGAGACAGGTAATCTCCAGACTAGGTCAAATGAAGAAAAGCTAACGGCAAAGAGATTGTGGTCCGAAATGGCGCAATCCATGGCTTATCTACCTCATTCAATCTTTAATGATTTTATGAAACTACAACCTTCCAAGAAGCAGAGAACCGAAGATGACAATCAGGGTGATGTCACGCCCGAGATGGACATTTCACTCGGTATGAATGACGACTTGATTAGCGACAATGATGCTGAAGTGCCTATGGACCACGAAATTAATGAGCCTGATCTTGAGATTGCTGGTAATATTGGGGAGCTTCCAGAACAAACATCAACACAAAATGCTGAAGGTACGCTGGATGTTATGCAAACACAGACTAGTAGCAGTTACAGTAGCGTTTCATCCGTTGAAAGTGTGACTCAGAAGTTGGCTTCCATTGCCACAGCTACAACAGCCAAAATTCTTAAAGAGACAGTTACGGACGGTCAATCAGATTTTTCCACTCTTCTTCAAGAATATCACAAGCATGAAGAAGGTGATCAGGAACCAGTCACAAGAAAAGATGCAAGCGCGGTATTCTTCAGTATGTTGTCTTTGGCATCTGCGGACTGTGTAGATCTACAACAAGAGGAAGCATACGGTGAGATTAATATCATTACTAAGGACAATCTATTCCAAGACGGAATCACTGCATAAATGTTAATAAGGGACAATTTTTTTTTCTATTCTATAATAACTTCTTTTTCTATAATCGCTTTAGGTATAATTAATGTATGAACAATATTGGCATTTAGTCATATATAAGCCATCTGGAATTGTATGTGGAATATGTATTGAGACAGTAATTCAAGCGAGCTAAGTTTTGTCGAAATAATTGACTAGAGGGTAATATAACATAGCCAATGACTAAACTAGATGAGTTTGCGGTTAACATAAGTTAAAAATCGTGTGAATTATTGTATTAAAATTACAATTATTGAAACTAACTGAATCAATATATATTTATATGTTGTTAATCTTTAAATTTTGAAAATAAAATTCCCAATTCCCAGAATTGTATGAATATACAATGCAATAAACAAAAAGAGGTAGAAATAAAAAGAAAGGAAAAAAATAGACGGCCATTAGAACTGTTTGTTCATCCAAATGATCATATTATTTTTTTTGTGGAAGTTAAAAAGAAATCCGTTAATCTCTTTATAATTCTTGAGAAGCAGAAGGCTTGGCAGACTTCTTTGGCAACAAGTTTTGGTGAATGTTTGGCAAGACACCACCTTGAGCGATAGTGACGTTACCCAACAACTTGTTCAATTCGTCATCGTTTCTGATGGCCAATTGCAAATGTCTTGGGATGATTCTGCTCTTCTTGTTGTCTCTGGCAGCGTTACCAGCCAATTCCAAGATTTCAGCAGCTAGATATTCTAGAACAGCGGTCAAGTAGACTGGAGCACCAGAACCAATTCTTTGAGCGTAGTTACCACGTCTCAAAAGTCTGTGAACTCTACCGACTGGGAATGTTAGACCAGCCTTAGCAGATCTAGTTTGAGAAGCCTTAGCAGCTGAACCAGCTTTACCACCTTTACCACCGGACATTATGTGTTATGTTATGTATGTTATGTTTTTTATTGTGTATCTGATCTTGAGAAACCAGCAGAAAAGGATGTCAGTGACAAGCAAATACAAGAACTAGTTTACATGGCTAGTTTATATATGGCGAGCAAGAGTAGGAGGTAGAAGGATAGTGCGACACGTCAGTACGTTTACTTCAAAACACCAAACACCAAACAGTTGGATCAACAAGCAGAATGGATCGCGTATTCACTGAGAGAACACATGTTCCAGCATGTGTGTGCATGTGTAAGTGTGTCTGTGTGTGTTGGTGGTTGGGTATTAGTACTAGGAAAGGCACTGGGTAGGGCTTGGAGGGGAGTAATAACTGGAACGCTTAACCATACAAAACGGGCTCTACCCGTACCACGATTTTCACACTTGACAACGACCCGCTCGTAACTGAAACAGCACCGATGACACGGTACCCCTCGGTGCACCAGAGTGCCCGACACTTACTATGACCAGACGTGCTGAGAGTTTCGCCTCCTCCTTGTCCCCCACCCAACTGCCCGCGTCGCCTTGATGAGAGAGGCCAGCAGAGAATACTCGCAGGCAACCACCGCCTCTCCGGGTAGTTCGCCCGTTCCAGGAACTTCGCTTGCCAGTTTCCTTCACTCCAGTCTGAGTGACCCAAAAGAACTGAAAGGCGAAGGGAAAGACAGCCAGTTCTGACGTGTACAGTGACGATAATAACGCGAAAAGACAAATTTCAGAAACAAAAAAAACTTTTCGTGACTTTCCTGGATTCAGGCTGGGTGCGCTCGTTTCTCTGCGGGATTTGTTACTGGTGTTGATGGGGCGGTCACCAGGTGCCAACTAGGGAGTCTGCAAACACCACTTGCGAGCAGGTTGACGCGATGCATGGCCAGTACAACATGCAAGACTGTGCACTCATGGGTGGTCCTATAGCTGCTGAACCGTTCTGAACCGTTGTGACCGTTCTGATCGTTCTGGCACGTAGTATTGTTCCAAAGCTTGTGCTCTCGGAAAACATATATAAACTGGAGACTGGTTTGGGAAGGTTTTCCTTTTAGTTCTTGGAAAGTTTCTTGTTAGGTTTCAGGAACAAAACCGTAAACATCAAATAAAAACACAAATCAATATACATAATGTCTGCTGAAAAGAAGCCTGCCTCCAAAGCCCCAGCTGAGAAGAAGCCAGCTGCCAAGAAGACCGCTCCATCTGCTGACGGTAAGAAGAGAACCAAGGCCAGAAAGGAGACTTACTCCTCATACATCTACAAGGTCTTGAAGCAAACTCACCCAGACACCGGTATTTCTCAAAAGTCCATGTCTATTCTAAACTCTTTCGTCAACGATATCTTCGAAAGAATCGCTTCTGAAGCTTCCAAGTTGGCTGCTTACAACAAGAAGTCTACCATCTCCGCTAGAGAAATCCAAACCGCCGTCAGATTGATCTTGCCAGGTGAGTTGGCTAAGCACGCCGTCTCTGAAGGTACTAGAGCTGTCACCAAGTACTCTTCTTCCACTCAAGCTTAGATCTTGCTGAATCGATGAACTTAAAACTGTATTAAGTTTTTTTTTATCCACGCAAATCTATTCTTTTTTAACAATGACCAAAAAAATACAATTTGGGAGTTGATTTATATCGAGAAACTGCTCTCTTAATTGGATTATGGACCGGGCGTTTATAGTCTAGTTTCTGAAAGCACGTCTCTTCATGATCACTCGGAAAAAATATCAAGTTTACAGTTCGTCAGTGCAATATGGTACCATCGCTTCAGGAGTTCCCGCTCTAGGTGGTTGCTATACGATATTGATGGCTTGAAATCTTTGATTATTCAACAATAAAAAAAATCCTCCATATATACTAGAAATTTTTATTTACTTCGGGTATTTTTCTTTATATTTGTTTGTAACATTAGGGCATCTTATTTAATTCTAAGATATAATTTTAATCATTATCAAAAAAAAAATCAATCAAGAGATATGAATAATAACATGATATTTCTTTGGGTAGATTAAATATTTATAGAGTGGATCGATATTTAGTTGTCGTTGCCCATTTTCTTCAATACAACATCGACTTTGTCCTGAGCAGTCTGGTGCTTGTCAGTTCTGGTACCAACTCTCATGGTAGTTTGCAAACGGACATAGCCCAGTTCATGGGCATACTCGTGGATCTCACCGATCAAACCCATAACTTCATCCCATGGGCCCTCGATGGTAGTACCTGCACTGTGCAAAGTAGACTTCAAGTGGCTCTCCCTGATTTTGGACTCAATGGCAGCAACGAAGTCAGAGATACTGGCAGAACCAGTACCAATTGGAACCATGCAGACATCAGCTAGACAGAAAACCTTTGGCATCTTGGAATAGTATCTTCTTCTTTGGCTTCTTCCGCTAAATTATATAGCTACATTGACATGCAATTCTTTAACTTGACCTTTTCTATTTGCAAGTTTCCCCCACAATGATTTTCCAGCTAAAAAGTGATCTTTCCATTATTTGTCCCTGCAACTGGAAGTGAAAGTTAACTTAGCCAGCATGTGCATGTTAAATAGAGATAACAAATTAATTGAATATAAGATAAACATTGTGGGCTGCCATACTAAATTACTTCTTAAAAACTTATTTATTGCATTGGATAACTTTGATTGATTTTATAAAATTGTTTTAGTAATTGCTATATACATCACAATTTTTATGTTTTGGTACTTTAAAATAGGAAGTGAAAGAACCACTGCAACATAAAAATAATCAACACACATGCTAAAACCAATACTTACATCTAGTATTCCAATGTTATTTGCATTGTAACTATTGGAATATCCTTATTTTATATGACATACTATAAAAATGTCTCAACTCATAAGCAGTATGCGAAACTTTGCATGTAGCTAAAGCAATTTGTTCATTATGAATAGAATAATTTGCACACTATATCATTAAAGCATTAAAATGACTTTATATATTGTCTCTTCTTCTAGACATTACTTTCCAAATCATTATCTTTCTACCTTTTCCAAGGTCCTTATATTTTAAACTACTAGACTGTTAGATCTCTCAATTGTCATGTCTGTCTAATAGCTCGAATTATTTTCTAGCTACTAGTGGCAATGTGTTCCTCTTTCACTAAGGTATTTAACATAAATAATAGTACCACCTTCAACAAATGGACGTCTTATTTTCAAATGCTTTCAATACGGATATGTTCTTAGCAGAGGAATATGGAACACTGCTAATTCCAATTGATACTAGATAACTGATTGAATATTGAAAGAAGTAAAATTAGGCTTTCACCTGGGTGCCGGGGTTCAGGTGTCAATAAATAAATTAACTATCAATCAACCAGTACCCAATATTCCGATTTCAGTCAAACATAGTCAGAAGCAAAATGATCGAAGAACACCAATACAAACTAAAGATATGGTAATTCCTATTTCATTTATTGTCTTTAATCTTTAAGTATCAAGTACTACAATTTCTTCTTGGTGTTATTAAGATTGTCAGTTGATTCTTCAAGATCGTCATTCCTATTCCTTTCTCGATTAGCTAGTTCTATTCCTAGTATCAAATCAGATAAATAATCTGTGGTGAGGTCCGACAGTTAACTTTACATATCATAAATATTTACTTAAAAGGCATACAAACATTACTTGATCCTATCTACAACAAAGATACATTTCATACATACTATTTCTTAATACACGGCATGAAAGTGAGAAACGCTATTAACGAAGATCTAACCCATTTTTACAGAATAATTAGAACGCAATGCCTCACATAAAAAGCTGTATGTTTAAAAGTTTGATTAAAATGATATTTTACAACAGAACATCTTGGTTCGGAAATCATAACCATAAAGTATTTATAATATAGTAAAACACGACAATAAATGAAAAATAAAATTAAATAAAGATAATCTGCTTTTTTATAGTCATGTGATGAAATGAATTGCTTTGTGTTATTGCTTCTCACTTGATGTGATGAATAGGTAAATACTCAGGTTATATTTGATTTGCCTTCAATCGAATGTAATATCTACTATACATTTGTTGAACATTGAGCTTTTCAAATAGTTGCTTAAAATTTATATGAAATACTATTGCTACCTTTAATGCATACTTCACTTAGTTCAAGGTACAATGGATCTTTTTTGCATCAAATAATGAAATATGTTGTTGTTAAAATTGTATTTGTATTTATCATTATATTTTATGAAATATCTAAACTTATGCAAACTTACTTTTGGTGTAACTTTTAATTGAGTTCAATTTTTTTCAGTGAACTAATGCAAATCTAATGTACAATATCGTGTCTAGTATACAATGCTCATTATGGTAATTGCCATTATTCTCATGATCACAAATTGATAGGCTGTGCTATATTCAAATCCTTAGAGATCATTTATTGCTTTAAATGTTAAAAATCGAACAGTCCGTAGAGTCATCTTTAAATATGTAATTGACGTGCCAAAAATTTCAAATGCCTTACGAGATGATTAATATCTAAAAACGTCGAGCAATTTATAGGCCATACCGTGCTTTTTCTTTCGCACGTAATCCGTTCAAGAAAGGTTTTGGAGGTATACAGGCACCTAGAGCTCTTATGGCATGGTTATCCAGATATTGAAGACCAAGTAAAAAGGAGGAGTTCACCCAACCAAAGCCTTCTCTGGCATATCCTTTGAAATCAACTCCTTGATTTCCATATTCAGCTGTAATTTTATGAGGATCAGTGACTTTGGTAACATCATATTTCTCTACCACAATCCCATTATAGTCAACAAACGCTTTAGTCATCATGTAAAGCCACCTGTACACTAAGCGTCTAGCAATATTGTCGTACCCATAGTTCGAAAATCCTTTCCAGGCCAATATTTGATGAGGAGCCCAACCAAATGGATAATCCCATTGTCTATATGGCCTATCAATTGCTATAGGCCCTCTCGAGCTTTCTGTACAAGCAACAATACCACCTAACGTTTCTAGTTTTGGAACGGCCTTCTTGACCATAATTTCAGCCTCCTGAGGGCTTGCAACACCTGCCCACATAGCCCAAAATGTGGTTGCGGACTCATAAGACGTACGTTTTTCAGTCTTCACGTTATAGTCAAAGAAAAAGCCGGCCTCTTCATCCCACATATAATACTTTATCCTTTCTTTGCGCTTGTTAGCCAAATTCATCCAATCTTCAGAGGTAGTTACACTTTTATCATGTGGGTCGACATACTTGTCATTGCAAAATTCTTTAATGAAGTTTGCAATATCAACCTCATATTTGTATAATAAGGAATTTAGATCTATTGTAGCAAGGTAGGCGCAGACTCCTTCTAGTCGATATGTCGTATCGTGACCGGATTCACGCACACCTCGGTCATGAAGGAAGAATTCATCTAATTCTGGTTCATGAACCTCTTTGGCATTGTACATTCTTCTAAATTCTGGAATTGTCACATTGTATTTTTTTGCGTATGGCCTTAGTTTTGTATCGAAGTGCTCTGGTTCAGTCTCGGGTGGTATACCAACACCATCAGGGTGGTAACACGATAGCCCTGTCTTTTCGTCTAATCTTGGTTTTGCCATCCATACCGTTTTATACTCCTTAATTGCGGCTCTAAAGGCCCTCCTTAGTAAATCTACTGCAATTGGATTCTTATTGCCGCCCATTCCATTAAATGTAACATTAGCCATATCAGTAAGGAAAGGCGGTTGAGAGCGGCACAGATAGTAGGTCCTGTTTGCATTCAAAATCTTGCCATAATGTTCTATTTCGAATATGAAATGCTCTACCATTCCTCTGGCTAAATCGGTGCGCTTACTAGCGAGAAGTCCCAAGGTTATCAAGTAAGAATCCCAACCGTAAAGTTCATTAAATCTGCCACCTGGGAAGACATATGGGAATCCAACTAATGAAGTTTCACCTGTGGTTGGGTTCACATGCTTATCCATAGCGATTGCGAGTAAGCCTGGGGTTTCGTTCAGTGATTGTACGTATTCGGGTGTAATGTCTTTTGGCAAATATTCTACTTCTAGCTTTACTGAGGGATTCATTTGGGAAGCCTGAATGAAGTATTCATACATCTCGGGACAGTCATATGGTACATAAACTCTTGGATTCTTAGCCTCTGGAGTATCAATTTTTTTCTCCTGGGCGGCCTCACCAATGGTGTTTAAATCGAGCCGCCTGGTGAGCCCATCCCAGAAGTGAGTCTCTATTACCCTTTTCAGGCGGTTTACTGGGTTTTCGTTTAGCCTTGATTCTGGCAAGTACAGTTGCCTCTGTCCGAAGTTATGGGCGATGGTCAACTCCTGTAGCAAATTAGACAACATATACGTCCCTCGTATGTCGATGTGGTTATAACCCGCAGAGTTGGCAGTACCCAGTTTGATAACTTTAGGACCTGTGTCCTCTACTGTAATCTGGAAATTCTGGTCTGTGTCCTCGTTTTGCAGCAACTCTTTCAAAGTCCAGTCGACATCCTTCACAAATAGTCTTCTGGTACCTTTGCTGCTGATGTAAGTGTCATCCTCTGAGGCCCTTCTCTTGAGTTTGTGCTTCCTTATCTCTTCGTCATCCTTGAAGTCAGCCACGTTGTAGAACACACTCATAGTTCTGGTTCTATTGAGCTTCTTCTTCTCCTTTGCGTCCACAGGCTCCGGCTCAGGTGACTGTACCTTGACGTTCTTATGGAAGGGGTCGCTGAAGGCCATGCTTTTGCTCTTCACCCCGCCATCCACAGCGTCATCCGCACCTAAATAAAATGTAGGCGTAGGCATCGCGAGTGTAATGTGTAATGTGTACTTTTGTTATTATGTTATTTTGATGTAAGTTAAATTATTTAATTTAGTTTCGGTTATTATTTTCAAGTTTTGCCTGTACTCACAAGTATTTTGAAATACCAGGTATTTATATCCCATAGCTTGGCTTTGGACTTGCCAGTATATGGCGATCCAGAGGATCAGCATTTTTATTCTGAAGTAATGCGGACCCGATGAGCTTGCGGGCAATAAACGTCATAGTTTCCCTTATAAGCAGGGTTAGGCCCCCATTCACCCGGTGGGAGTGGGGGAAGTTGTTGCCGTTGGACAACGATTAGATGACTACTATAATTATCTTCCCAGCCCAGCCGGGAGAAAAGCAATTTCCGGAATGATCGGCGGTGAGGGAATTGCTTCGCGTGTGCTACGCTAGTTTTGCTGCGGCTAATAAGAAAAGTTTAATTTCTTGGAGAGAGAGGGACCCTTAATTATGCATCTGCGGGTGTTTCTGTTGTAAACCAGACAAATATCCGTAGAGAGCAACATTCTCAAAGGCACTTTGTATCTTGTACGGGCCATTATCTCTAGAATGAGGCAGCAGTTTGGGCGATGCGGGAAGTGCTTGCTGTGTACAAGTCGAACTCAGAATGAGCCAGCCTAGTTGCGCTAAACCGGTTGGGTTACCAGTTGGGTTACCGATTCGGTTACCAGTTGGTTTACCTCGGCTGGCATGGCGAGGTATTTTGTGCAATGAGGGAAAGCGAATGCCAGCAGATTGAGTTAATTCTTTTCATCGATGCGGCTGTAAATCCCTCTAGGACCACGGGTCGTTTCGAGGAATTTACCAAGGACACCGTGGACCCAGAGGACTGCAGATCCCCCTTGGGGGATCTGCATACCTATTGGGTCTCTAGAAAAAGTATAGATACGAGATAGTTCAAGCCACCACATGGCAGCTTTTTTATCTTTGTTGGTGTTATCTTTAACATCGGAGAGAATTGCTATAAATAGTATATACGATCTGCTTTGCTGATGTAGTAGACAACGTAGGGAACGGGAGACGTAAGTACCTCTGAGATATGCATATGCCGAGCGACAGCTGTGTTCACTGCCACGAGCAAATCATATGACCAAGGTGGCTCCCGTACTTAGAACCTCTTACAGGTTAGTCCGGGTAAACTTCTATTCCCTCATCGAAACTCTGCTATTCCATAGCCGGGTAAACAATAGGATCTCAGCAAAGAGGATCGCTCACTGCCAAAAATTTTTTGGTCGCGCGATGAGGTTGGCGAGAGCACCGGCCAGCAGAAGGAAGAAAAAAAAATAATATAAAACTGTAAGGCCCTGGTATTAGCTTGTAATTGGTAGTCTGTTGCATTTGTTGGAACAGGGATCATAACCACAAACGCATTTTTATAGAGCAATGTCTGACAAGAGCGCCACTGAGCAAAAGCCACCTTCTTCCTCTGTTTTCTCCATGTTTGGAGGTAAGAAAGCTGAAGAGCCAAAGAAGGAAGAAGCAGTAGAGAAGAAAGAGGAGGAGGAGAAGAAAGAGGAGAAGAAAGATGACGAGGAGGAGCCAGAATCCCCAGAAGTCCACTTCGAACCTATTGTCCACTTGGAAAAAGTTGATGTGAAGACCAACGAGGAGAACGAAGATGTCTTGTTCAAAGTTAGAGCCAAGCTTTTCAGATTCGATGCTGATGCCAAGGAATGGAAAGAAAGAGGTACTGGTGACTGTAAATTCCTGCAAAACAAGGAGACCAAGAAGGTCAGACTATTAATGAGAAGAGACAAAACCTTGAAGGTCTGTGCAAACCACTTGATCGCTCCAGAATACGTCCTAAAGCCAAATGTTGGTTCTGATAGATCTTGGGTTTACGCTTGTACAGCAGACATTGCTGAGGGTGAAGCCGAAGCTTTCACTTTTGCTATCAGATTCGGTAACAAAGAAAATGCTGACAAGTTCAAGGAAGAATTCGAAAAGGCTCAAGAAATCAACAAGAAATAATCCGTTCTTTTATCCACTATGTAATAATTAAATAGCACATCAAAATACTATAAAATAAAACGAATAAAAAATTAAAATTCCAAAGAAATATCATGAGAACCACAGTTATCATTAAAAGCCCATTACATAGGTCACAGTAACGCCTCTATTTGATTGTAGAAAAAATAATAACAAGCAAATCCATGTGTAGTATAAATAAATGTGATTAAAAGTGTTGCTCATTAGAGTTCAACCCAATATCAGTGATAACAATTAATCTACAAATAATAATGCCTAAGGTTAATCTTTTTAATGCATCAAGCATTAGTCTATAAATATCACGAGATCTGTTTAACTAATTATATACTAATCCGCTTTCTTATTCTTATTCTCGAACTCATCATCTTCAGAAGGTTTCCTTCCACTAGAAAAGTTTTTATGGAAAGCAAACTTCAAAAGGATCCACGCCATCCTAAAAGGGCCAAATTCTGGCCATAGACAATCGATAAACTCGATCATCACATCATTACTGCATGTTTGCCATAGCATAAAGTCACTTAGCCTAGTTACACCACTAGTTCTAATTAGTAAGTCCAATGGAGGCTGGCCAGCAGTATACAGATGTTCATCAATAATTTCTTCAGATATGTTTTTGCTAGAATACGAATCATCATCCAAAACTGTCTTCATAGAGTGATAAATTTCTTCACGCCCTGTGTATGGCATACATATATTTAGTGTAGCACGGGTATTGTTTCTAGTTAGTTCCATTGTATTTTTGATTTCCTTCAACAGATCTTTATCCAGTAACGATATATCGCCAATAACTCTGATCCTGACACCATACTTTTGTGCCAGTTCACCATGCTCTCTTATTTGTCGTATCCGTTCCCGTGCAAGGCTCATAATGGCGTCAACTTCGTATGCACTTCTTTTGAAGTTTTCAATCGAGAACGCAAATACTGTTGCTGTATCTACTCCAGCCTCGTAACATAGCTCCAGGATCTTACTCATACTTCTGAAACCTGCTTCGTGACCCTCTTTACTTTCCATTTGCTTTTTCTTGGCATATCTTCTGTTACCATCCATGATAAAACCAATGTGTCGCGGAACACAATTGGACACACTCAGTGTTCTCGAGATTAAGTTTTTGGCTAGCACTGCCATATAGTTATAGCCATCTTCCGCCATGTCGATCTGTATTCTTTACTGTGTGCTATATTCTTGATTAAAATACCCAGCGTAATATTTCCCCTGGGACTTCTGCTTTATTAGCCATGCTACTGTGCAACTCTATGTTGCTATTACTGGCGTATGCTGAGATGACTTCGATGACCTGCCAATTTTTCAGAATTTGAATTTTTTTTTCACTGCCAAACTGGAAAAAAATCCTCGAGGATCAGTACGGTGAATGGCCAAGGATGATAATACTGAGTCCGATGATTTCCAATTCGATTTAAAAGTTGGAAGACACGGTTTTGACAATTGTGCCATGGTTATATCTGTAGAAAACACATCCCGGGATATTTGCATAACTTACATTCATTTTAAAGTTCCAAGAAGAGCTTGTAGTGGACGAAAGAGGTAGTAGACAAGGCTTAATTTCCACGTTATTTAATATCAGGGGGGTTACGATATCTAACCGACCCAACGATTACTACCAATATTTATACAGCATACCATAATATATGTTTGCAAGTACTACAAGATGTGTGACGTTGAAGTGTCGCACCGTGAGATATAAGTCCTCATTTGCGGTTGCGCTAGAGACTGCAAGTAAGCTTGTATCGCCGAGACTATTATGGAACAATCCTATCTCTTTGGTATCTAATGAGATGAACACACTAGCTAAGAACATTATGGCCTTAATAGGTTCTGGCCACCCAACCCTTAATCGTGTTACTAGTTACTATTTCGAAACTGAAGGCAAGAAAGTAAGACCCTTGCTTGTTCTTCTTCTGTCTCGTGCTTTATCAGAGATACCACTTAAAGAAAGAGATAATATACCAATAGATACCACAGATGTCCCAGAAGATCCAATGTATTCCAAGCTCTCATCTAATTCGTCCCTCTTTGATGTCCCCGTTAAAAGTATCTCTCCGTTACATATACTTCATGGAATTAAACCTTTGAATCCATTAACTAAAGGACCTGAACCGATAACACAACCTGAATTTGATCAGGAAAGAGGAATTTTACCTAAGCAAAGGAGATTGGCAGAAATTGTAGAAATGATTCACACGGCATCTTTACTACACGATGATGTTATAGACTACTCAGATACTAGAAGAGGAAGACCTAGTGGTAACGTCGCTTTCTCAAACAAGATGGCTGTTTTAGCTGGTGATTTCCTTTTGGGTAGAGCTACGGTGGCTATCTCAAGGCTTAAAAATCCTGAAGTTGTTGAACTAATGTCAAACAGTATCGCAAACTTGGTAGAGGGTGAATTTATGCAACTGAAGAATATGGCAGTTGAAGACCAACCTTTAGTGGGTAGTAAAAATGATAAGATCCTGCCTCCACCTAGTAAAAAACTCGAACTGAAAGAGCATGATTATAGGGTAGCAACACCAGAAGCAACTGGTTCTTTTTCACATGAGGAAGTGATTAATATTGCTTTTGAGTACTACCTACACAAAACCTACTTGAAAACAGCTGCACTAATATCTAAATCCTCTCGTGCAGCAGCGATATTATCTGGAGCCAGAGATCCAGTGATAGAAGAATGTTACAGTTTTGGAAGAAATATTGGTATTTGCTTTCAACTTGTTGATGATTTATTAGATTTTTCTGTTTCTGCAAAAGACTTGGGTAAACCAGCAGGTGCAGACCTAAAGTTAGGAATTGCAACTGCTCCAGTGCTATTTGCTTGGAAAGAAGACCCATCACTTGGACCACTCATTAAGAGAAATTTTTCTGAACCTGGTGATGTAGAAAAGACTGTTAAGTCGGTTCAAGATCACGATGGTGTAGGTAAAACCATGGAATTTGCCAAAGAATACAGAAATAAGGCTCTCCAGAATTTGAAGAATGCCCTTCCAGAATCAGATTGTAGGTCAGCATTGGAATTTTTGACCAACAGTATTGTGACAAGAAAGAAATAGGCCTATTTATTATTGACTTTTATTCTATTATTTTATCGTTTCATGACTCTACATTTTTATGTCATTTCGTTGCATTTGTTCACGCAATAAAGTGAATTTATTGTCTTTATATTAACGTATTTACTTGTATATAAAAGTTACATTACGAATAAAACTAATACACAATTTTTTTGTAATATGCTAGAATTTATGCTGGGGGTAAAAAAAATGCGAAGAGAGATGTTTGAATGGGTACCCAAAAAATTAGCCAATATATATAGCCCTTGACAATCCAGTCATCACCTGTCATTTTTTTGTTTGCTTCAAATTTGACAAATCTGTCAGATATATACCACAGGTGTAAAGGTATAAATGTTGAAATACGGTTAATAATCTGAACATGTGCAAACAGCAATATTATAATTGTAAAAGCCCTCGTGATAAAGATAAGTGGTTTTAATTTATAGTTTGGATATACTCTAGAGAAGTAGAATGTTGAGGAGAAAAGAATCACGAAGGTTGGCAAACCAAATAGGAAATTAGGTATGTTGTTTGGAGTCCAGTAGTTGAACAACCCTAAGTTCCAGTGCTCACTTTGAATATAAGAGTACAAACTCTTTCTCGTCAAGAAATGTAAAGGTTTAAAATTGATCAACGATTCATTGCACCATTCGCCTCTCAATTCGCAGAAGTTTTTGTATGGGATATAAAATTGCTGTCTGACAAAAAAGAGGGCTACTATACAACCAGCTAGAACAGGAAATAACAGCGCTTTTTTGTATTTCTGCCTTCTAATTAGGTAAATGGAATCAAAAACGTAATAAAATCCCAACAAGATACAGTTTGATCTGTTTAACGTTGCAATTGTAAAGCAAAACGATGAAACTATAGTATAGTAAAAGATTTTTGAGCTTTTAAATTCTAACCCATATGGAATTATTGGTGTCACTGAAAATTCCCTTGCCAGTATACCTAAAAAGCTGAATAGAAAGGATAATGGTTCCGAATAGGGACCAGTAAAGAAACCAGATCCACTATTGCAAGAGAATAAAATTGCTGTAAATGTTGCAAGCTTGTCACTTAAATGCGTCTTGGATTTGTCTAGCTTTCCAAATGTGATTCTGGTTAAATAAAACAGTGTAATCATCGCCATGAAATAAATCAGGTTCTCCAGTATCACTGCCGTCTTTAGAACTGTATAAAAATTGTTTGATGGGCTGACGGATCTAATAAGGCTGGACCATATTACTGAAAAAGCCCACTCATGTTCATATTCGGGATATCCATCCATAGTCATAGCTGTTTTAATGAAAAATACAGAATCCCATGATAGTAACTTGTTAAATAGATGCCTGTGCCAGAATTGTTGTGTCTCCTGCTCCGAACAATATTTAGCAAGTAGCAGATTAGTGGAGAGATCAAATTGCTTGTTGGGGGATAACGAGATTATTGCATATTGAACAATTCGCACAACAACAAAAAATAGCACAGGTTTCACTAATGAGTGCATACTTTTTATCTCGTTGCCAATTGATCTATTTGCGATTTTATTCTTATATTATTAACCGTTCTTTTAAGTATTTTAGCAACTATTTTTGTCAATTTTATTGAGCTCATCGCAAAAGCTATCTTGCAAAATCAATTATCTGTGAAAATTGCCTACAGAGTGACATTTATAAACTGTAGTATTGCAAGGCAAGTCATGCTGGAGGTAACAAGATAGGGTGCGATATTAGCTTTCGGTATACCTTTCAATGTCATCTACTTAGAATGTGGTTCTTTCCTTGAGGTATTTGATTTTGGCTTTGCTCCTACTTAATGTTATGTTTGAGAGATAGCAATCCGAGATTTTTAGCAAGATAGTAATAAGATCATTTGAATATTAACCTCGTCTTCTTATAACAAAAAATTGAATATATCTTGTGGAGTATATAAGCACTAATATTGAGATTATTTTGTCCTTAATGTTTGCGTTCTCCTAATTATTTTGAATAGCTGTAAATTAAGGCTAAGTCATCTCTAGTCAGCTAAATTACTATAGCAAATTAGTTATCAAGGATCGTGTTATTACCACCAGTTATTAATTATCAATTGTGTAATTTTATGCTTATTAAAAGGAGGCATCAACAATTGGGTGATGCACTTTTCGGTGCAGAGTCCAAAGGCTTAGGCGGTAATAGTAGCGATATGAGTAATATAACTCTCGCTGAAGAAAACATAATAGTAGCACAGGAGCCCGAGAAATTAATAATTTCTAATAGTGGTCTCATGTTTCTTAATGCAAGCACAGATTGTTACCAATTAGGTACTTGTGAGGACAGAAAATATCCAAAACAAAATATTGAGATGAGTAAACCAATTACATGGGTTAAAATTTCAGGTACTTTTGCGGGAATATTATTATTAGGGTTCGTTATTGCTCTAGCCATAAAATTAAATATGGAAAGGCAGAGAATAAAGCATTTCAGAGGGTCAGGTGATATATCTATTATTACTAGAGATGATCCTGAAAGCTTACCTCTAAGAGAAAGATACAGAGAACCTATGGAAAACCAACCTGTTCCTCAATACACCAGAACTGCCGGCGAAAACTCCAACGATTTGGGGTACTATGACAGTAATGGTATGTTCCACTTTAAGCAAGGTAGACAAAATAGGCCTGACGATAGCATACCAGGTATTCTCAGAAGGAACATAGCCATACCAAATTATGGTCCACTGAATGACAATGAAGTGGAAGTATATCTACATGCACCGCCACCAACTTATCAACCAACTTATCAGTTAAGTAGCGTTTAGTTTAGTTTCAAATGCTTATTTGAACTATTTTTTTCAATTAATAGTTCAAGCAATTGTAATACAGTCTCGATAATAATAAATGGTAATCAATTAAAGTCCATTTAACAAATACAGTTCCTAAGTTTTAAATTCATATACGTTATTAATAGACAATAATTGCTAATATTGCTGTCATCGTTAGTCATGTGATATATCATGGTCCATTTTAAGGGAAGCCAATAGGGCTCAATAGTCACAGCTCATCGCAAATTAATTAATACAACGGTAAACTGGTCAGGGGGGTATTCGGTCTGATATAAAATAGATATTTACTTTACTGAAGAGAAGCCCATTATGTTATTTACTTAAAATAATCTAAGCAGGACTAAGCATTTCAAGTAAGCACCAAAATGAAACTAGAATTGAAAAATCCAGACCTAATCAAAGGCCTCGGTTACATTAACGGTGAATGGGTAAAGGATAGTAATGAATTCTTTGAAGTTGATGATCCATCCACTGGTGAGATCATTGCTAAATTGCCAGAACATGATATTGCAGTTGTAGATAGAGCTGTCGATGCCGCTTATGATGCCTTTCAGAAGTACAAGAACACTCTACCCAGACAGCGTGCTACTTGGCTAAGAAACTTATTCAATTTAATGACTGAAAATGCTGAGGATCTAGCTAAGATTATTACTTGGGAAAACGGTAAGTCACTTCCTGATTCCCGCGCTGAAATTAAGTACGCTGCTTCTTATTACGAGTGGTACGCAGAAGAGGCTCCTAGAATATATGGGGCAACTATTCAACCTTCAATCCCAAATAATAGAGTTATTACCAAAAGGCAACCAGTTGGAGTTTGTGGTATAATTTGTCCTTGGAATTTCCCAAGTGCCATGATTACGAGAAAAGTTGGTGCTGCTCTAGCTGCTGGCTGTACTGTTGTTGTTAAACCTGATTCACACACACCACTTTCCGCTCTTGCAATGACAGTATTGGTTGAAAAGGCCGGATTCCCTAAAGGAGTATTCAATGTTGTTTTATCTCAGCACAATACCCCAAAATTGGGGAAAAGATTATGTGAGCATCCTAAGGTTAAAAAGGTGACCTTTACTGGTTCGACTAGAATCGGTAAAACATTAATGGAGCAAGCCTCTTCAACCTTGAAAAAGTGCTCCTTTGAGCTAGGGGGTAACGCACCTTTTATAGTTTTTGATGATGCTGACCTCGACTTGGCGGTTGATCAAGCAATTGCATCAAAGTTCAGGGGTATGGGTCAAACTTGTGTTTGTACTAACAGGTTTTATGTTCAGGATACAATAGCTGACGAATTTGCCGAGAAGTTGGTTACTAAAGTTAAACAGTTTAAGATAGGAGATGGTATGAAGGAAGGTGTTACTCATGGCTGTTTAACTAATGCAAAGCAAGCTGATAAAGTCGACGAACACAAAAAGGATGCAATTGAAAAAGGAGCTAAGGTTTTGCTCGAGGGAGGTCGTATGCCAGATTTAGGTAAGAACTTCTACGCTCCCGTGGTGTTAAAGAATGTCCCACAATCAGCTATGGTGGCTAAGGAAGAAACTTTTGGTCCTTTGTGTCCAATCTTTACATTTAAAACCGTTGAAGAAGTTCTTGGTTATGCTAACGATACTGAATTAGGACTTGCTTCATACGTTTTTACTAAGAATGTCAATACGTTATTCACCGTTAGTGAAGCTCTTGAAGCAGGTATGGTTTCATGTAATACAGGATTGTTTTCTGACAGCTCAGTTCCATTCGGTGGTGTTAAAGAATCAGGGTTTGGTAGAGAGGGTTCACTTTATGGTATTGACGATTATACTACGGTTAAGAGTATAATAATTGGAAATTTACCAGATAGTTTATAGTCATATAGATGGGATATTATTTTTTTATGCAAGATACATATCATTTTTCATTATATGGTTTTTTAGATTACAGAATAGATCTTTACGGTCTTCAATTAAAATTAGGTTCAATTTACTTTATCAAAAGAATTTTTACACGCTCATCTTAAAATGGAGCCTCATAGTACAACGTCTAACAACTTCGTTTCTTTTAGCAGATCCTACATTTGATAATCTTGTTTATGTATCCATTCTGACCCGATAAGGTTGGCACCTCTCTTTTCAGCAATCCTAAACCAGCTAGCAGCTCTAATGACATCTTCCGGGCTCTTATCTTTATTTTTTGATAAAATTATGCCACTTAAGCACATAGCATCTACGTGTCCCAAAGAGCCTGCATATTCTAGATATTTTAAACCTAAAGGACTGTTAGCAGACGGTACGCCATAACCTTTCAAATATGATAGACCGCATTCATATAATGCTGGGGCTAGGGGTTGTGGAGGGATGATAGGTATAGATCCACTTTTCTCTAAGGTTAGTGGATCAATATTGCAACGCATTACGAATTCATTACAATTATGAATTCCTGTTGCTCTATTTAAATATCGTAATGATTCCGTATAATTACATTTGACCCCTTCACCTTTTCTCAATGCTATGCCATATAATAAATAAGCAGTCTTACTACCTTCAATACAAGCTTGTTGAAGTTTTTTGGATGCTTCATAATACTTCTCTTGTGATCTTAGTGAGAGAGCCTCGTTAATCAACGCTGAAGCTTGATCCAAGTTGTGTGAGCTGGTTAACCTGTCATATTGAGCATAACTAGAAGCATGAGTGTGCAAATTTTCGTTAACAGTACTGTCTGAATGACTTGTAATGGATAAAAAATCATCTGATTTAGCTCTTCTGTGAGTCAACTGTCTCATTGGTGGTTTCCCTAATAAGTTTTGCAACCTTAATGTTTTTAAACTATTATCTGCATCAGTCATTCCTTTTTGTAAAGATTTGATTGTGCTATAATCTGAATATGATCGGTTATGTGAAGGTTTCCTAATTGGGGTGCTAATGTAGTCCTTTTGAGTCTTATTTGGATACGTATATTCCTCTTTCTTCGAAGGTCTTGATGAAGGATAAATTTTGAAGCTTTTTGTGAGACTATCATTGGAAGACATGTGGCTAAACTTTTTACTTTTTGGATTTGTTGATGTGGCATCCAGTTTATCTTCTGAACGATTTTTGCTCTTATACGATTTGGGAGACTTGAAGAAACTCTTTAATGAGGATAGTGAAGATTTTTTCTGGTGGTCCTTGTATGAAGGTGTTGGAGGTTGACTCAACTCAGTATCCATTGACAAATCTAGAGTAGAGTTCGAACTAGACTTCTTGGGCGTAGGAGGGTACTTGTCTCTTCTGTCAGACAACATGCTCTCACCAGATGACGAAGTCTTTGGTTTGTACAGGTTCGACGAATCCTGATGTTTTCCCTCAATTGATTGCTGACTGTCATTACTCTTCTGTCTGTCCTTATCAGTCCTGACCCCATTCTGGGGTTTAGCTAACAGTTCATGGTAATAGTGTAGCTTTCGTTGTTTATTCGCGAGATGTGGGAAGTCGGTCATTAATTTTGAGTTATCTATCCTGTATCTTTCGAAATTGAGCGCATTCTTCTCTTTCTCTCTCGCGTTAGACCTTACATTGTTCGATTCGGTTCTCAGTGCAGTTTCTTTTCTTGGGAAATGGTACTTAGTGTCGTTTGTCTTAGCCATCAAGTTGTGAAAATGATGTCTATTCTTCTGTTGCTCCGTAGAAGTATTCTCTGTGGTACTCATGCTCAATAGAGACTCGATATCCGTATCTTCTTCCACAATGTAGGAGTACCTATAGTGTTCTGGGATATGTCTTTCCACAGCAGTCGCGCAGGTATTCCCGCGCAGCGGTTCACCCACCGATGCAGACATGGATGCCTTTTCAAGCCCCAGAGTGTCTCTCATTGTGCTCTCGCTGCCGTGCCGCTGGTGTATCCGGCTGCTGCGCAGCGAGGGAAACGCGTTAGCAGGCAGACACACCACGGGACCACTCTGCGTATTCTCCACACGCACCTTATCGTCTGCCTCCATCGCCTGCTTGATCAACTGCTCGTCGCCATCGCTCAGCTCCAGCCTGTCAAGCAACCGCTCAGCAGTCTGCGTAGACTCCAGCGACAACGCGCTATGATTAGACAACCGAAATGACTCCTTGAAATAGTCTCCGCCAACCCGTTCCAGCGGGGACGGCTTCCCTGATAACAAAGGCATAGCTTGCTTTCCTGTTCCAGCTCTTGATTCCTCTCTGCCTGAACCAAAGAAGTACTTAACCAGCTGGTAATATGCATTGTTTATTGCTGGATCAAATTTTTTTTATTTTTGATTTTTCACGTTTCGATGAAAATGACGTCATATTCATTTTCCGTGCCCCCCCCCTTCTGATGTTGCGCATTGCGGAAGTGGTCTTAGCACCTCCAAGGGTCCTTCCGAGGGCCTCTCCTACGGGCCTGTCTCTGGCCTGTCTCTGCCTCGAGGACCCAGGTTGCATGGCATCTTGCTCTGTTTCCAGGCAGCAATCGGCGAGGCCGTGCGGCGTGTTCTGCGCGGAGAGTGCTGTTTTTTTCTGAGTGTAACAACGAAGCTTCGAATTTCCCGATTAGGAATCTTCGAGAAGGGCAAGTTGGTGGGGATGGAGTAGAGTCATGTGATGAATACATATTGGGTATGGTAGTAGCAACAAGGTGAAGGTATAAGGTAACTTTGCGCAAGCGCCAAACAAGTGTTGGTATATGTTAACACTCCTATTTTGTCTATAGATTTTCCATATAAAAGTATCGTTCTTGAGTTTTGTTTATGTCGATATTGTGTGTCTATCATTGTAGCATACTGTCCAGTATACTACCAAAACATAAATTGGTATGTGAAATAATAAATAAACCAATAATTTATAGATCAATAGATTAATAAACCAATAGATTAACAAATCAATAGATCAATAGATTAATAAACCAATAGATTAACAAATCAATAGATCAATAGATTAATAAATTATATTGAAGATAGCAAAAAGAAAATTGATTGAAGTCAAAAGCTTCTATATCCCTCATTAAAAATTAAATAATATACAACCCTTTCTATAAGGGGGGAGAAAAATAAAGTAAAATAATATAATGTATGAACTGAAGAATGTGAAAGAAATTTGTAAATAGTGCAGCGATGCTTAACCACCGAAACCGTACAAGGTTCTACCTTGTCTCTTCAAAGCGTAGACGACATCTAGAGAAGTGACGGTCTTTCTCTTGGCGTGTTCAGTGTAAGTGACAGCGTCTCTGATAACAGATTCCAAGAAAGACTTTAGAACGGCTCTGACTTCTTCGTAGATCAGACCGGAGATACGCTTGACACCACCTCTTCTGGCTAATCTTCTGATAGCTGGCTTGGTGATACCTTGAATGTTATCTCTAAGAATCTTTCTGTGACGCTTAGCACCACCTTTACCCAAACCTTTACCACCTTTACCTCTACCGGACATTGTT
>ERZ1036435.255-NODE-255-length-36144-cov-10.925711_pt1 | contig 36144 bp, 19 predicted proteins | sample MGYA00514223_ERZ1036435 | MGnify/ENA primary metagenome ERZ1036435 (study PRJEB33795, sample SAMN09464927) | human gut metagenome | host: Homo sapiens | place: USA: Stanford, California | collected 2016-08 | study: EMG produced TPA metagenomics assembly of the... | reverse complement strand
TGTTCAGGGTCTGGGCGGACTTTGCGAGGTGAACAGGTGAAGGGCGGGGGGTAGGGAGACCGGGAAGGGGGGGTTGGATGGCCATTAGAGGTAACGAGCACAGACCACAGACCACAGCGCACAGAACAGCCCTTTTTGATAAATTCGTCGAAGAGACGAATGAGAAGGCTCGAAATGGTTGGACAGATAGGTAAGGAGTATCGCACAGAAGATAGCGGAGAAAACGGTCCTCGCGAATGAAATAGCTGGCAAAATCAAGTGGGAACCCCCCCAGTGGGAACCCCCCAGTGGGAAACTCGTGAAAGCTTGTGCAAAACTTGTGAAAACTTGTGGAAAACTGAAAAAAAAAACTCAAATTTTTTCTTTGCTCGATCAGTGGAAACCTATAAATACCCTTAAGTCAGTTCTAAATCCGAAAATCCAAGAAAAAAAAACTTCCCTTGCGAGCGTTAAGTCTTAAATAATAGGGCTAAGCTAATTATTACTTCTCTCTCTCTTTAAAGGACAAAACAAACCAGAAAAGACAACACTTTGTCAAGGACTTCTTTTCGAACTTACTTCAAAGAAAAGAAAATAAAAATACTAATATAATATTCCTACACATACATATAACAGAATGTCTGAAACTAAGAAGCCTCAATCCAACTTCGCCATCGATTTCTTGATGGGTGGTGTTTCCGCTGCCGTTGCTAAGACAGCTGCTTCTCCTATCGAGAGAGTCAAGTTGTTGATCCAAAACCAAGATGAAATGATCAAGCAAGGTTCTCTAGACCACCGTTACAAGGGTATTGTCGACTGTTTCCAAAGAACTGCCAGACAAGAAGGTATCATCTCTTTCTGGAGAGGTAACACCGCTAACGTTATCCGTTACTTCCCAACCCAAGCTTTGAACTTCGCCTTCAAGGATCAAATCAAGGCCATGTTCGGTTTCAAGAAGGAAGAAGGTTACGCCAAGTGGTTCGCTGGTAACTTGGCCTCCGGTGGTATTGCTGGTGGTTTGTCCCTAATGTTCGTCTACTCCTTGGATTACGCCAGAACCAGATTGGCTGCCGATGCCAAGTCCTCTAAGAAGGGTGGTGAAAGACAATTCAACGGTTTGGTCGATGTCTACAAGAAGACTATCGCTTCCGATGGTGTCGCCGGTTTGTACAGAGGTTTCTTGCCATCCGTCATCGGTATCGTTGTCTACAGAGGTTTGTACTTCGGTTTATACGACTCCTGTAAGCCATTGCTATTGACTGGTTCTCTAGAAGGTTCTTTCATCGCCTCTTTCTTGTTGGGTTGGGTTGTTACCACTGGTGCTTCCACCGCTTCTTACCCATTGGATACCGTTAGAAGAAGAATGATGATGACCTCCGGTCAAGCCGTTAAGTACAAGGGTGCCATGGACTGTCTACAAAAGATTGTTGCTGCCGAAGGTGTCTCCTCCTTGTTCAAGGGTTGTGGTGCTAACATCTTGAGAGGTGTCGCCGGTGCCGGTGTCATCTCCTTGTATGACCAATTGCAAATGATCCTATTCGGTAAGAAGTTCAAATAATCTTACTAACCTAGCGTCTACCAATCATCAATAAAATTCAACAGCATCCAGGAAAACAACAACAACTAGACAGTTTATGGTCATCGTTAAATTGATGCACCGCAAATGTGTGCTGTTGCTTTTTCTCGTTAATTTTATTCTGATTTTTTTTTCTACTCCAAACGATTTTTTTTTATTATACTTTTGATTTCATATTCCAGAGATTTTTCTTAACAACCAACATCAATTCCCGGAATTGGATCGGGTTTAACTAATAATAGCAACTTACACCTAACTGTTTTATTCATGTGAATATCTCATTTCTTTTCATTTTAATTGTGCTTGCAGTTAATACCATTAATATGCAACCACTGAGACTCAAGGAATTTTTACTGACATAAAACTTCTTAACCATAGGTTACTATTAGGAGCTAATTAAACCGATAAACAAATATTAGTGTTGTTTTTATTCTGAGGACCGGCCCTTAACTTAATGTCATTGAGCGTGCTCCTTGTATTCAAGACACTACTATGCGTTGTTTCATGGGCTTAGTTAGTTTCTTCCGTACATATTTAACCAGAACGTCTGCAAATATATATCACAATTCAGCTTGTACATTCGTTGTTTTGTTCTTATTCATATGTCTTTTTGATATCTAGTTGTATTATTTGAATTTATATTAAAATGATGAATATACGATGTATAAAATGAGGCAAGTATACACTTTGCATCAATGCTTGCTTGGGAACGTCCTATGTTTATCACCAACTACACTAGAGAGCCCTGTCATGGTTCTGCTCTTTGGTAACTGCTTCCGGTTCTGTTGGTCAAATGCCATCGAGTTGGATCGTGACATAGTAGTCTGCTTATATAACCTCTCGAATACATTACTAGAGGTGTCCGATATCGATCTCTGCTCGGGTATCTTCGGTGGGGCAGGCGGTTTCCTAGGTAATTGGATTGAAATAGATCTTTTTGTGTAGTCCTGCCGTACTGCCTCTTTACTAGCAGGGATTGCTCTGGATGTTGGCGGCAGCAAGTTCCCATAGGTTCGTCTACTGGATTCAACTTTATGAGATGTATCCTTGGCTCGGTTCATGGAATTGAAAGTAGGTCGAAGAAAATTAGGCGTCTTTAATGGAGCAAGCTCAGTTTTCTGCTCAACATTGTTTGCATTAGTAGTGCGCTTCTCAGGCGAACCACCGCTGGAGGACAGATTCGATGACGATCTTAACTTGAGTCTTCTTATCTTTTTGGTAATTTCATTGACCTCTGGAACACGCTTGATCGGGCTGTACTTATATTTCTTCTTGTGCAATGGATCGTTATGTATCGTAAAATCTGGGTCTTTATCTGTTAGGTTCTCAAAATTTAAATTGTGCACTTTGTTGAAGACAAGATTATGTGCTGTGGGAGTAGATTCTGCCGGTCTTTCCTCCTCATTATCAGTATCCTCATGTTTCCTTAGTAGCGGGTTGGTTTCGGATGCTCTCTGGTTTAGTTCATCCAGTATTGAATTACCTAGTCTCTTTGAGATGCCCAACTGTTCGATGATCTCGTTTGAATCATTCTCATTCATGGCACAATGGCTTCTCTTTTGTCAAAGGGGTCCAAGATTTGTCAATGGCTTGACAGTAATGTATTCAAGGATTAGACACAGTGAAATCTGGTTTATATCAATATCTTGCTATTAATTGCATTGTATATATGTAGATATGTAGGGCTCAGTATTACTTTTTCAAAAAATTTCCTTTGATCTGGATCAAATAGCAATAATGATCGGTTCATTAAAAAAAAGATAGTCATCTTGTTGAATATCATGGAACAACACTAATTGAGTGAGATTGGCAATTTATATTAACATTAAATTTGTTTGGACTATAGATATCCCTTATACTATTGAAGAATGGAATGTTTGATCTTAAATTTATGTGAGTGATTTAATAAAATTAGCCTCTTAGTTCAGGTTACAAGCCCAGAGGGCTTCCACATAAGTGGATACATGCACAGTTATGATTTTCTTTTTGTATGTATATTTACAAAAGTATCTTGACTTTTTTTGGCCTATACCAAAGGCTCAATTGATCATTGGGATTTGTGTAGAGATTAAATTTAGTTTCCAATATTTTATAAACTATTTATTAAAGATACACAATGTAGGTAGAGCCTTCAAATGAATGATCTGCCAGGGATGACATAATATATATAGATGTAGAAAAGATGTGTGTTGTGGAATAAAGTAAAGTGAGAATAATGCTACAACAAAACAGGCGAGAAATAAAAGCAAAGAAGCAGGACTATAGCTCAAGCAGATTCGTTGTTCTCAGACAAGTTTCTCAACCTTTCCTTACGTCTTTCGATTTCGGTTGCCAAGTTTCTTTGCAGCATAGATTCAGCCAAGTTTACAGATCTAGACGAAGAGCCGATAATGGTGAATTTTCTTAATCTACCGTCGTCTTCTTCCATATCGTTTTCATCTTCGTGTTCGTTATCAAGATCGTTTGGTCTTGATTCCATTAGGATCTTAGTCTTTGTAAACTTTCTCAAGTTAGCCAATCTGTTACCTTTCTTACCGGCCAAAGCACCAACATAGGATTCTGGGATCATCACTGTGGCTGTGTATTCCTGAGAGTTAGCAGAGTTTCCTACGCTACCGTTGTTGCTGCTGCTGTTAGTGTTATTTCTTTGCAAGTGAGGGTAGTATTTTCTCTCGAATCTTTTCCTTCCTGTGGATTCACCGTTGTTATTTTCAGCTCTAGCTTTTTCCTCTTCTTCTTCTTCTTTGGCAATGATCTCGCAGATATCTAGTAGCACTTGCTTAATGGCGGAAGGCACACCTTGGATCTCCAGCATTCTCTCTGTGCTGTCAGGCAAGAAGGCACGGGACGCGACCAGCTTGACACCGTGCTTCTCTATCAATGATTTGATCTGGTTACCACCTTTACCTATGATGGAGGACAACTGGGAGTTGAACACGAGCAGTCTCAAGTAGCCTATATTCTGCAATTGCTCGTGCAGGGCCTCCTCCGATGCCTCTGGGTCGGTAGCTTTCAAGTCGTCCAAGGTTGGCACAGGCAACAGGTGGTTCAAAAAGTAGAAATGGTGGTTGTCTGTCTCTTCCTCGTTCTCGCTGGGCTTGTTCAGCAATGTAACGACATCGCCTAGCGCGCTGCACACGTCCTCGACCTCACCGGAGCAAGTCAGGACACGGTCAGAGCAGCCAGGCACTTTCTCGCTGATGCCGATCTTGACGTTGTTGTTGTTATCACGCACAGACTGGATGGAGTTACCTTGGGTGCCGATAACTTTGGCGGCCTCTTTCAAAGACAGCAGAATTCTGTGGCTCACGGGCATTGTGTTATGGTCTTGTATTGTTTTTCTTCTTGTTATTAATTGCTTAGTATGATACTCTATTTGCAATTGATATTTATGTATTGTTTATTTCTCTTAACTTGCAGTATTTTATTTTTTTTTTCATTCAAGTTTTTTTCCCGAGTTGTGGGAAGTCCCAGAAGGGGCGAAGGGTGGTGGTAGTGTAGGATCTGCTTGCTTCAAGGATACGCATATAAATATATGTGGTTGTATTTACTAATAAAAATATAGATATACTACATATCAGTATATCTATATACATATATGCAATGGTCCCATCACAGGGACACACCTCTTCTAGTAGTTGCCTAGTGCCACTATATAGCTCAATCTTGGTTGTATACACAGTACCGTAATACGTAAATGTAACACGTGTATTTACGTCTCTAGCTATACGTACAGTGATACACACCACATGATCTCCACGTCACACATTACCTGTATAACTCACTCTACACGTACCATTACACAATTCCATCCTGGACGTATCCAGCGACAGGAGGAAGACCGGGAGCGATGGGAGCGAGACGGGAGCGAGACGGTGGAATTTGATAGTGTTTTTCGGCACCACACAGAGAGATACAGACAGACACAGAGAGATACACAGATAGGGAGAGGGAGTGACACCCCTTTTAATTTTCGGGCTCGGGATGTCCTCTTCGGATTGGTGAGAGCCATGTCATTCCTTAGAAAGGGGTGTAGTGGTGTAGTGGTGGGTGTTGGCTGGGGTGTTGGCTGGGGGGGTGTGGAGAGAGATTGCCGTGGGGCGGGATATACTTAGTAATCCGTTATGTAAATCTGAACCCACAAGGGAAGAAGTGCTAGTATAAATAGTAAACAGCATTCTTTTAACCGTAGTTCTTACTTTACCAAACCAAATACATAAGAACCAAATTAAAAACACAAAAAACCAAGTTCAAATTCAAATTCAAATTCAATACAACAAATGTCCCTTCCAGTTGTGCAGTGCATTGCCAGAGCTAGAATTCCTACCACGCATGGTCCAGATATCTTTCTGCACTTGTACACCAATGACCGCGACAACAAGGAGCATCTTGCCATAGTGTTCGGGGAGGATATACGGTCGCGCACTTTGTTTCGCCAGTACCCTGGCGAAACGCAGCAGGACCGTATGGTGCGCGGTGCCTATGTCGGGAAGCTATACCCGGGGAGAACTGTCGCTGATGTCGACGAGAGGCTTGGGTTCAGGCTGGAGTTTGATGCCGAGGGCAACCTGCTGACCAACAGCGGCACCACCTGGAGCGAGGAGAACGACACGCTGGTGCGTATACACTCAGAGTGCTACACCGGTGAGACTGCGTGGTCCGCCCGTTGCGATTGCGGTGAGCAGTTCGACAGAGCAGGGAAGCTGATCTCCCTGGATGAGGAGCCAGAGACACACATCAAAGGTGGCTGCGGACACGGTGTGATAGTGTACCTGAGACAAGAGGGCCGTGGTATCGGCCTGAGCGAGAAGCTGAAGGCTTACAACTTGCAGGACTTGGGCGCAGACACCGTGCAGGCTAACCTGATGCTGAAACACCCAGCAGATGCGCGCGACTTCGGTATCGGAAGAGCCATCCTGATAGACCTGGGCATCAAGAACGTCAGATTGCTGACCAACAACCCAGACAAAATACAGCAGGTCTCTTACAAGGACCAACTAAGGTGCGTCGAAAGAGTACCCATGATCCCGATCCACTGGACCGACGAAAGTAAAGGTATCGACTCAAAGGAAATCGAAGGATACCTAAGGACTAAGATAGAGAGAATGGGCCACCTGCTACAGAAACCTCTAAACTTGCACACCCCTCAAGAGCAAGAAACAATATGATACAGTAAAGATCTTTACACAGAATAGACAATTTCCAGCATAACTGTTCTTTCGCTAATAAGAGAAGAACGAAGCCATTTTCTTTTTATTTCCTTCTTTTCGTTTTGTATTTATCACACACTTATTCATTCCCTTTTATAAACATATATATATGTTATAATGTAAATTTAACGACGTTTCCCCCCATTAGCTTTCCTTTTTTTAGACTAATATTGTTTGCTTTTACTGTTTATACTATTGTGAATTTTGTCATGCCTTTAAGGCTGATCATTCCGCTTTCTTTTGTTGTGTTTTTGTGCAAACGCGATGAGCTTTCCTACTAAAGAAAATGAAAATAGTAAAGTTACTACTGACTAACAATCGAATCACAGTTGTAGACTTCACACTGGATAGGAAGACTCAGTGATTACTCTGATATATAACCTGAAGGACAGGTATTACACAGTCCAGTACCATCACCATCCGTTATAGTACTTAATTTATCTGGGTTAGAGTCCAAATTTAAGAGTTGTTGGTGTTTACTACTTCAAAATAGTATTTTGCAAGACCCAAATGCCCCTCAATACTGGCATAAATGCTGATGAATTGCCTACCTTGTTTGCAAAATATAATGAGTTAAGTACAGAAGATAAATTAGAGCTCTTGACAAGTTTCAAAGGTCATGTCAAGAAAGAGCTCGTGGATGCTAGTGCGATTGAATTATACTTTCGGGTATTGTTGGACACAGATACAGAGATACCAGAGACTGATGCTGTAGATGAGAATTCAAGCAAGCTGTCACAATTGAAGCACTCTTCACTCTGCTACCTGATCAAGCGTGTGACTATGCAGGCGCCATCCATATTTCACGATTCAAATATGGTCAATCGCATAATACTTTACTTACTATTGCATGCACCTAGTGATACAGCACCACAATCATTAGAGAGAAAGAAATTCTGGGTTCCGTCTATAAAAGCTATAGAATCCGTTTACCAAATATCATCAAGCCAAGTTATCAAATGTTTATCTGGTGCACTAGAAGAAATACCGTCAGATGGTTCTATAAGTAATGAGAAAAAGTGGCAAAATTATCGGAATATCGTCTCAGCCACAATTGAAATTACAAAAGATAGCGGAAGTAGTGCATTAAAGGATTTTCTTCCTGTGATTGCAAGAACTCTTCATCAAGATGATGCAAACGAATCATTGAGCAAGGAAATCCAAATAACCACAGAATTAGTAGCTGATCTATGGATTACTGAAGTGAAGAAGCCGTCTATACCCATACAAACCGTTGATTTCAAAGACTTCAGAGTACGACAGTACTTTCAGACGCTTATAGATAAAAAAAAAAGTGATGCCAACACACCAGACTCGATTAAAAGCCTAAACTCTAAAGATACATCATTCAATGCAATATTTGATGTGGAATCAGAATTATCAGCCCTTATAAATGAATCGATACCCCCAAACTTCAATGATAGTTATGCCAATGCAAATAGAGCTCATAGCTCAGTCATAATATATGAAACTCAGTCTCATTTCCGTGCTGATTTTGAAAAACTGCTAATACCATTTAGAGATTCAAAAGAAACTGAACAGAATTGGAAATCAAGACAAACAAATGTATATCAGTTTAGAGCTTTAATTGCTGCGAACAATAATGAAGAATCTATATTAAAAAGGGATCCCGACGGCGTAATTGAGACTTTAAAAGATATTCAATTTATAGAAATGATATCTAAGGCGGTCCACTCTCTAAGGACTACATTATCTTTTGCAAGCTGTTTACTGCTAAGAGATGTTTTGAATGCATTTAGCTCTTCGCTTTCAAATTATATGATCGAATCCATATTTAATGTGTTCAAAACTCTACTTTCATCAACAAAGAAGATATCATCACAAATTGCATTTCATTGTATTGTGATATTACTTTCGAATCTAACTTCATTTAATAACAAGCAGTTCCAGAACAGCTTTGTGTTGATTAATAGCAAACACATATTTTCAAGGCAATCATCGTGCCTATTTCTTAGAGTTTTTATTATTAAATTTGCTAATGATAGTAAATTTGATTCCAATACTGTTTATATAGAGGAGTGGTTGAAAAAGGGACTAACTGATCCACAAACATCTGTGCGTGAGACTATGAGATTGACATTTTGGTATTATTATAAATGCTATGAGAAATCAGCCAAGAGAGTGATGAGTAATGGTATTACCCCTCAGCTTAAAAAGGCCATTGAGTTGGCAATTCCGCCACATTTAAATGTTAACTATCATCAACATACCTCATTGTCAAGTTCATCCTCGACAAATTCATCCAGAAGATCAAGCCTGGTCGGTCAGAGACGTTTTCCTAGTTATGCTCAGCCGACACAATCCTCTACACATTTGCGCAATCAAAGCACATCAACAGCTTCAAATATGAGATCGGCTAGTGCAATTAGTACGCGTGATAGTGTGCTGAACAAGAACTCGGTATCTGGTTATCAAAATACAACAAATATAAGAAAAATTAGTACTCCTCTGCCAACATCTAATGCAAAATTTGTTGCAGATTCCTCCACACATACTATTAATTTAGACGGATCTTTCAGTCAGAAAGTACATAACGGTATTGATATTGATTTAAGTGAGGAAATTCGGTCCTTAGAATCGCATACAAATAAAAAAAAGCATATGGGAAACGCATTGCAGGATCATGATAACAATCAGAAATCAGCACATGATCGTGATGGTTCCAGTACAGATAATCAGATTCTTTTGAGATTGCGTAGATTGGCAGATAAGTACAACAATAATTCAAATCTAACTGCAGAGGAGATGAATAGCTTTTTAATTGAGTTTTTAGAGTATGCTTCAAAAAATAGTCCAAAAGCTGATGCTATAGACAAATTTATTAAGCCATTGAGAGGAATTATGATTGCACTCCCGAGCCAAACTAAAAAGTTGATGAGATCTGATTGGTTTATGAGAAATTTTAAACTGACATATTTAATTGAATTGTGTGCAATTAATGAAACGAGTATCAGTAGTTTGATGGAAGCGAAGAGTGATATATTATCGTTACTAAAGTGTTGTACCGAAATACTAAATAACCTGGAAATTTCGAATGCTGATGAGGGAAAGAATGATGAAAATTCAATTGGTGGTTTAACTACGCTATCCTTATACTATCTGAAATTCAGAAGAATATTTTACAACTACTGTTTTTCAGTGATCAAAGAGATCATTGCAGGGAAGAAACTGCAAATTGGATCATCCACACCTATTATTCAGAACTTAATTGAAGTGTTCTGTAAGATAAACGGAAAAGATTATGATTCTAGTCTTTATTATGACGTCTTATATTCGATTTACAAATTTGACCGCGGTATTTTTATTGCGCATCTGAAAGAAATGCCATTGTTCCCTACTGTTTTCAAAGTATGTAATGAGTTGAAGGAAAGACACAGCGACTTTGTATTTAATGAGATACTGGAGGAAGCAGAGTCACAAGTAAATGGTATTACGAAGGAAATATCTGTTGGAGCTCAGTCAAATAAGGAAGATGAATATAAGCAATATATGGAAATGACAATGGTGAATCCATTTGCAAAGAAACAAGATGAAAGAATCCCAAGTACCGGTAGTGTTGTTCACAATCCAGATATGGTTACAGCATTTGGTGATAATTCTACAGTGGAGAATTCTAATGATAAGAAAAGACCGTATTCTGATGATACAGAAAATATTTCACTAGGTAATGATACAATGAGATTGACTGAGATGACTAAGATTGTATTTCCTTCTCTTCAAGCTACAAAAAAAATGAAAACTCCCAGTTCTGAGGAGAAGATTAATAAGAGCATAGAAATTTCTGATCTCTTTCAAGATAAAGAGGCCACTGAGAAACCAGAGAAACTACTGTCGGATAATGCTAATTCATCAATTGCTTCCAATAATACTATAGCAACTGTAAATGATAGTCCTTCTGTTGAGGTTAAAGTAGAAGAGTTGAAAAAAAGTCCGACAAATACTATAAATATAAACTATGAGAAGGATGGTGATTCTCGTGATATTCCCATTGTTTCGCTGGGAAGTGAATCGTTGAACAGCCAGTTGACCGAGATTAAGGATGATCTTACTGATAGTGTAAGTGAAATCGACTTGAAACCTGATATGCTACAAATGTCGGTAACATGTAGTCCAGCGATACTGTTAGAGTATTATGCTTTATTATTTAAGTCGGAAGGGGCAGGTAAGGACTGTGATGCGGATCTGTCCAGGTTGAAGAAATCGTTACAACGTATTAAGACTAAGGGCTTCACTATCAAACATATCGACCAGATTATTAAACCACTCCTTTTTTTGGAAAGTAATGAGCCTTTGAAAGTGTGGTTAGAGGACGGTGGAGGTTATCAGGACTTGTTAGATTTGGTTGCAATGATCCTACAATCACTGGGTGAGTCAGATCAATTGCCTTTGAAACTGATAGGAAAGTCAATGGCTCTTTTATTTTCACTAATAGCCTTCATACCACTTTTGAAAGACAGTGCATCATTAAGATCGATGTCTCTACAGACTATTTGGGAAAATATTGTTACAATAGTTGGAAATTTAAACGTTCAAGAATCAGAAATATATGGCTACTTTGCGGAAGTAAGAAATCAATTGGTGAAGCAGGGCTTCTTTGATAGTAAATCCATCACCCGCATGCTCAACATATTGATGGTGGAGATTGATGATGAAAAGGTCACAAAGAAGATATTTTTGATAGAAACTATGAAAGAGATCATCAGATCCAAACCACCGTGGACCGATAAGACTTACAGACTAATGGAAATTGTTCAAACGTTGGCTTACTTAATTGAAAGCAAGACAAGTACAGTCCGTAAAGCTTGTTTCGAGTGCCTGATCCTTATTTTTCAATTGTCAAATGGCAAGTCTAAATCTTTCAAGCAGGAGGTGGTTGAGTTGTTCCAATGCATACCAGATAATGTAAATAAGTTGATTGAGCATTACTGCAGTTTCATCTGATCACTCATCACTTCCCACATCCTGACACGAAACGCGTCAACTAAATTTTTTTCTGATTTTCCACATGAGCTGCCCAGACATCGAAAATAAGAACGCATAAGGCGATGAGCTAGCAATAATTTACTTAACTTGCATGTCATTTATACCATTGTAGTTGCCAATTATATAGTCTGAAATTGATTTTTATCTGTATTTTGGTTAATAAGCATCAAGAACTTGCAGATTTTTAGCAGTAATAGAGAAACAAGCCTGAATTAATAGCATAAAACACTCCCAGAGATGACTGTGGATGGTGAGCTAATTACACAATTTGGTCCAGAAGCTAGAGAAGCCTCTATAGCTTCAATATTGGAGAGTTTAATGAAATTACATTCGCTGGATGTAGAAGAATTATACATTAGATGGGAACAATTTTCATACCAACGTCATGAAAAGCAAACTGATCTTAACCTGAAGAATTTGGATTCATTCAAAGAATTTTTACAGCAGCAAATAGAAAAGAAAGCATTACAAGTTTCATCTGCTAGTAGAAAAAATGGACCAATGAAAAAAAACAAAGTAGTTAGAGGGTCGACCAATAATTCGGCATTTGGCTTTAGTATTCCAAATACTCCCACTATAAAGAAAAGAAAACTACAAGTAAGCTCAAGTACTAAGAAGGAGAATGGTCACGAGAACAGCTTGCATTTCTCTGAAGGTACTTCCGTCGAAAGAACACAACAACTGGGGTCTTCTCCACTTCTAAATTCTGATGCAAATAGAGATGTGGGGGTCAGTACACCTATAAAGTTGAGAGAGTCTGGTAAAATCTTAGACTCGCTGAACCCTGAAAATATTGAAATTGCTGGGGGTATTGACCCCAATGTTGAAACAGCAACAAAAGTTTCTATTGCACCTTACTTTGATGCCAAAAAATATAAATTCAGGACAATGAGACAAAAAATACAGGATGCTGCCGATGTGCTGGATGAGCAAATTGAAGCATTTCATGAATTGATCAAGGGTCATTATAAGCTAAGTACAACAGACTTTGCTGATCCAACTGTACAGTCGCAATCTGAAATCTATGCAATTGGTAGAGTTGTTCCAGATTCCGCGCTATCTGAAGGTTTCCCGAATATAGATGCAATTGCTCTAGAAACATCAAGAAATCAAGGTATTGGTAGAAGAATACGGCTTGACCTCGAACATGTATCAGAAACCTCACTATTTTTAGGCCAAATTGTTGCTATTAAGGGTAAAAATGCAACTGGTGAATATTTCAAGGTAGAGGAAGTTTTATCTCTCCCTTATCCTGATTCCCCTGTCTCTACTGCAAATGAGATTCAGGAAGTACAACTGTCCATGGATAATGCGCCCATGAAAGCTGTTATTACGGCGGGTCCTTACACAGCTGATGACAAATGGGATTTTTCGATACTATCAGATTTTGTTGATCGAATCAATAGCGATATTAAACCACACACCATAGTAATGTTTGGCCCATTTTTGGATATTACTCAATCATGTATCAAGGAAGCAAATATTCCTCAATTTCCAAATATGAAAACTCAGCCAAAGACTCTAGATGAAGTCTTCTATAAAGTTGTTGTACCAATACTTAGAAGAATTGATTCAAATATTCAAGTTGTCCTTTTACCATCAACTAGGGATGTGTTGTCCCGGCACGCCGCCTATCCTCAAGATTCATTTGACAGAAAAATGCTCCAGTTACCTAGAAATTTTAAGTGCTTTCCAAATCCTTCGACCTTTCAACTTAATGAAGTCTTTGTTGGTTGCTCAAATGTAGATATATATAAGGATATGAAGGAGATAACTAAGGGTGGTTCTACCTCGATGAGAAATAGATTTGATAGAGTTTCAGAGCATGTGCTACAGCAACGTCGTTATTATCCAGTTTTCCCTGGTGGTCTAAAGAAATCACTGAAATTCAAAGATAAAACAGGTAAAAACATATACGAGCATATTTCTGGTGCCGATTTAGATGTGCCATATTTACCGCTGACAGAATTTGTGGGAGGTTTTGCCCCTGATATCATTGTGATACCTAGTGAATTGCAGCATTTTGCCAGGGTTGTCAGAAATGTCGTTTTCATAAATCCAGGTAGATTTGTTCTTCCTAAGGGTGTAAATGGAACCTTTGTTCAGTTAACAGTAAATTGTCCAGATATAGAATCTGGTGACTTGACCAGAATTGAAGATGATGAACCGACTTTCTTGCATAATGTCTGGAAACGCTCCAGGGTAGATATTCTAACCAGCTGAGTGTTCGATTATAGTAATTCTGTATTTTTAAATAACTAAGTTTATGCTCATAGTTTAAATTTACATAACTGTCTATATGAAGTTTTTGATGCATTGTTTGCACGGTTAACATATATACAATCCTATCCTGATTTTATATGTTATAATTTCTTCTTCAATTTATGTAGTAGGCCTTTCTTCTTCTTGTGTGAACTGTTACTTGTTGAACTTTGACGGTTTACACCGGCACGGTCAGAGCTGTAGGCTTCTGACATATTGGAAGAAGTCATACTATTCTGTCCTGAGTTAGATATGCGTGAATCAGGTCTTGAATACCTCCTTGAAGCTGGAGTTATTGGCTTAGCTGCGGGTTGATAGTCCCTGCCAAATTGTTGTGTTGCCGCAGGAGGTTGCAGAGATCTATGTGAACTAATATGACGGATACCATTGGCATTCAGAGATGTCTTGGCTTGTCTCTCGGTTTCATCGTTATTAGCGTGTACTGGAACATTGTACAGTGCAGTAGAGGCTGCTGCTGCTGCTAGGGGCACATCAGAATGCAAGTTGCCGGAGATGTTCGATGATTTCACCATTGTAGGGTCAATATTTTCCTTTTGTGGCATGGTGGAGTTTGAGCTTTCAGATTGATTAACTTTCTCGTTGATAGACATACTGTTTTTGTCATGGGCAATACCATTTGCAGGGGTCATGTTGCTCGTTTTATTTGTGTTGCTTGGTGTTTTGTTAGTTCTGGAATCATAATTTTTCGATGTTGGAATTGTATCTGGTAATGTTGCACCTGCAACACTATCATCATCTATTGCGGGAACATTTGTAGATGTTGAGCCACTAAAAGTTGCTGGTGATTCATTATCTCTCTTCATTGTAGATTGTTTTGAGGGAGTTGGTATTGAGTTCAAGGTGGTGTCTTTTATTTCATCAGTAACGCCCGGTGACACTGATTTGTCTTTTGCGTCGGAATTCTTGCTTTGGAATACATCAGTGACATTTGGGACGGGTAGTGATTCATTTGGTTCAGGTGTGACATCGGCCATAGCTTTGAAAGTTTTTGTTTGTTCAATAACTTCAGATAAGTCGATACTTCCTTTATGCATGGTCTTTACCTCTCTAGGACTTTTTGCAGGAGGAACAAATCCTCTAAAATGGGGTGCTTCAGTCGATTGCAAGAAAGACGAGATAAAAATGTATCCTACAATGGATACATGCTCAATAAAAATCGAGAACAACAGCAAAGATGTCCATGAAAAAGAAAATGGCGAACTTGCATACCATAAATCACGTTTCTCTAGTGCAGTTTCTTTACCAACACCGGGGATATTGCAATTTATGTACATGTAAGTTATGGTTGGACCTACTATCACACTCAACCATGTGATGATTTCTAATAGCACATTCCAAGAATCAGTCGATAGCTCTTTTTCTGCATCTTCTTCTTCTTCCAAATATTCACTTAAGATTGGCAGGTATTTTGGTTTACATTTTTTCAGAGCCCTCCACATATCAGCTTTGTAAGTTAGCACATTAAAAAACACAGAAAGCGAAGGTGCCAATGGCCACAGGACAGAAAACATGGCAACAAAACCAAACTGAATAATAACTTTCCTATAATTTTCATCCACGTCGAATTCACCCCATGGGCCAGTACTGTAAGATCCCACCTTTTTCCATCTTTTCAATTCAGCTGGATACTCTTCTCTTACTATATCAATATTGGCAATAGAAGATCTCTTTTCATTCTTTTCGGCGACTTTTGATTGCACAATTGGCATAACCTTACCAATAATTGTTGGTACAATGTTGTCTAGAGCGAAGGCAACAATTTGGTTTGTCACCATAAAGTAAAATATTTGGTTTTTGTACCTAGTGGTGTTAATCTTGAAGTCATCATTTCTAGTTTGTAAATGGTGACTGTTAGCCCATGACACAACGCTGGTCTTGATAGTAGAGTTGAACTTGTAACCGAAAGGTAGATATAAGAATAAAGTAATTAACAAAGGTGTGTAATTCACGAAGAACAATAGTACAAAATTTTTTTCCATTTTGGATCTCTTTGGGTTAGGACCATTTTCCCATGCAATGAATCTCTCGACGAAGAACTTGTTGTATAGCATATTTATGATGTTTGTTAGTACAGCAAGTAGAACGGTTGGAATCAACGAAGTCACTGAAGCCAATGGACCAGCATATAACTGAGTGAAGAAGATTTCAATTGCAAAGCAGGTCAATTGGCAGGTAATTAATGTTAATGCAAAGACTACAGCAATTGGGGCAAAGGCTATCTTCTTTAGGAGTAAGTTCGATGGGGTCTCAAAGTTTGTACTTTGTTTTGAGAATAAAGTGCTAAAGGTCTGAGATTTGATGAATATCTTGTTATAGTAAGGTTTCTTTTTAAAGATCCAAAAAGCACTAAAAGTGATGGACCAGATGAGCAAGGCACCAGAGTAGTATGGGTTAAATTCCCATGGATTGTTACCGCTAGTGTAGCGAACGAAGAGTCCAAAGAAAGCCATTGGTAGCAGCCATTTAATATAATGTCTAAAAAATGAAAAGTACAGCGCCTGTTCAGCATCTCCTGTTAGATTGAACAGTTCAATTAAGTCTGCATCCATAGGTAGTGAAAGGTATTGGCCTTTCACGTTTTTCTTGTATAGGGTATCAACTCTCTTGGTTGTTTCGTTGTCATAGATCGGGAAGATATTGATAATAGAAGGTATAGTAGCTTTCAAATTGTGGAAGCAGCTGTGTATATCCTCGTATCTGGTAGGATCAATCCTGGTGAACGCAAATAAAGAGGTCTTATCGCTGCCGGGTCTAGTGACAACAGGCATGCCTTTCAAGTTCAGTTCGCTAACCAATTGCGTGACATTTTGTTCGGTATTTTGAAACACTATTACACAGTTGGGATCCAACTGCTCTAATGATTCAACCATTATTGACTAAAAATAAAGCTGTCTTTTGAAAAATTTCAGGGGGGGGCAGGCAGTCTTCTCAATATAACTTAATCAAGTTGGAAAGCTCTGATTTATTATAGGTAAGGAACCAATAAGTTGTCTTAAGTATAGTATTAATATATTAAAATATGTTTTCGAATAATCCTCTCACCCAATCGCTATCGATGAAAGCCTGGCGGGTATTCCAAAGTTAATGAAATGAAAAAGGATTAAAAGAAATTTGAAAAACTTGCTATCCGTGATTCTATCTGTCGTCAACAACACCGCAGATACTTTTAAAATCAAAGGAAAGCTAACCAATTGTTGCAAGTACTGTGTCCTTTGACCAAGACTGTGTTACAGAAGACCCCCCCATTGTTAGGAGCTAACTTATTAGCTTCCCTATTTATAATAATTTTTCAGCGAGAAAACGTTTGGGCCCTTTGTTTTGCCAAACTTTCATCCCACTTCACTGTCAGAGTGGAAGTTACTATGGCGTGAAATGTGATATAAAACAAACCAGTAATAAGCCAAGTCACTAAGCATCTCTTTGAGCAATTACTATAAATCACAAGAGTGGTTTCTTGGTGGCCTACTATTGCGGTTGATGGATCCTGTTAGCTGTATGGCATTATGAGAGGAGTTGCCATGTAGGTTTGATCACTATGTGCAGTATATAGATCGTATAGCTTGTTAGAGTTATGTGGGCAGAGTCACTGCTAACGTTTTATCCTTTCGCAGGTTAAGCAAGCTCAATTGGTAATTGAATCACTGACACATTCCAGGGCTGCTTTTTAGGTTTGCATGGCTACTGCTACAGGAAAGTTTAAAATGCATTGTGATATCCCATATATTGGCTGATTTCTTACTCCGTTTGCTTTGAGATGTCCCTAAGGCGAGCTCTCTATACAGTTATGTCCGGTGTTGCTAAGCGTGAAGTTGCGTATGACAGTGTTAGACAGAAACAACTGGTGTCTCAATTTCTAGAAGTTGAGAACCGAGTTCAAAGTGAAGTAAATGGGTCTAAGTCTGTGTTGCTTCTGGCTGTCTCCAAATTGAAACCCGCCAGTGATGTTCAGATATTGTATGATCACGGTGTCAGGGATTTCGGTGAAAACTATGTCCAAGAGCTGATTGAGAAGGCTGAACTATTGCCCACTGATATCAGGTGGCATTTTATCGGTGGGTTACAGACCAATAAATGTAAGGACTTAGCTAAGGTACCCAACCTGTTCTCTGTTGAAACAGTGGATTCATTGAAGAAGGCAAAAAAGTTGAACGAGGCTAGAGGTAAATACCAGCCAGATGCCAATGCAATTTCCTGTAACATTCAAATCAACACATCACAAGAGGATCAGAAATCAGGTTTGGTCGATGAGGATGAGGTTTATGAGATTGTCAAGTTCTTCCTGTCAGAAGATGCCAAGTTTGTTAAACTGAATGGTTTAATGACCATTGGTTCTTGGGAAGTATCGCATGAGGAAGGAGAAGAAAATAAGGATTTCAGTAAGCTAGTTGAATGGAAATCTAAGATCGATTCCAAGTTTGGTACCGATTTGAAATTATCTATGGGTATGAGTGCTGATTTCAAACAAGCTATTAGGCAAGGAACTTCTGAAGTAAGAATTGGAACAGATATCTTTGGCACCAGGCCTCCAAAAAATGAGGCAAGAATATTGTAAGTTAGCCAATTACCTAAATAACAACTGCATGCCACAAAAATATATAAAAATTAATGCATAAAACAATATATAATATTAAATGTTTGTAAAGTTGGTATATTATGGTTCTACCAAATTTTACAGGGATTTTATCTTTACCCCAAGCCAGTTAAAGTTACAATGCCTTTAGATTATGCAAAAGCGGCAAGTTTTATGCAAGAAGCAATATTTGTAGCTAACCCGGAGCCTATGGTAGCCCTGCACGTTAGAGTGAAATATTCCTCATCTTCACAACTTACTCTTATTAAGCAACCGTAGTTTCCATCAGTTTTTGTATGGATTATACCAGCAAAGAATAGAGAGTTGGGAAGGTTGGACTGTTCAACAATGTCAAAACCCATTCTTTTTAATATAAGAGATACTTGTAGAGTACTTTCCTCTTGACTATGTGAGATATTTTTGATTGACTTCAATCTCAGTTTGGTTATGATGCATTCACCCTCTGTGCCCAAAGCATCGCCGAGAGCTTTCCATCTTGAGAAGAATTGGGCTAGAGTTAATTGTTGTTTTGGTGCTTCTGTTGTTCTCAGAGTCGAGTTCAAACCAACTCCTAGTTTCAGGTTGATAGTGTTTGTACTAGCACCGCATTTAAAAAATATCGAAATGATCGGACTGTATTCAGCATTGAATTGTCTTCTTATTATTATATCAAAGGTTTGTTCAGTCCTTCTTCTAGGAGCGATGTCCAAAGCAGATAATAAAGAAATTTCCTGAACAACATATTCAGGATTACTATCTGTACGGAAAGGTATTATGTTTGTAGAAAAATTGGTCATATCCCATTCCGATTCGTTGATAAACGTCAGCGATATTTTTTGTTGATAAGGTTCTTCTGATGATGGGTAGTCAAGTCTGTATAAAATTTTAAGCAATGATGAAGAAAATAGAATTCCTCTTTTAAAGGAAAGCATTCTCGAAAATCCATCTCTCCAACTTGCTGCTAAAATTTGCGAGTTATACAATTCTTCTTGTGTGACCATATTTTTACCATTTTCAGTGACTGAAGTATCAGTTGAAGTTGGTTGTGTAAATGGGTTAGATGAATCTTTAGAAGATGGATTTGATGTTAAGGCCTCTATTGTTAAGTCATTATCAGACGTTTGCAGTAAGCCCAGCCTCTTTAAAAGAGGGTTAGTTGACGAATTAAATGGTGGGATTGGATGAAATAGAATATTAATTAAGTTGGGGTTATTCTCCATTCTTGCTATTCTTAGAATGTTTAAATATTCGTATGATCTACTTTGCAATTCAATGTCTAAAGAACTGAGCTCCATTTGATAAATTTTGACAGCCCCAGTGTATATTGAGTCAGAACACCTGTATAATTTCATTACAGTAGTTAAAATCATTGCTTTTGTGAAATTTGTTACAGTAAAGTATTTGGTAGTGAAAATGTTAAACAGGTCAGCAACTGAGATTAAATCAGTTATTTGATCGATAAACTCGCCAAATAGAAAAGCCCCTGTTTTAATGAGTGGTTCTGACGTTTGTGAGTTTTTGAAGTAATATAGCAGCTGCTCGCATGCAGTTCTTTGAAGAGCAGGGTTGTTGACTACAATTTGACAAAGTCTTTGCCATATTTCATCGTCGTTGATTGATGTTAGAGAGGTGAAGGAAAGTAATTTCAGAGAAACTGTAACAAACCAGTTTGAGTCAGTTGCATATTTTTCACTCAAAACAGCTATTTTAACCGCAATGTCAGATTTTAGGTTGGGATCGGCCAATTGTTTTGACGAGGTTATATATTGTAGTAGATCATCCACTGTTTTCTTTACATTGGATGAATCAGTGAAAATGTACAGTAAGTCGGCCAGCTTTCTGATAATTGAAGCATCTCTTTCATCGTAAAGAAGCTGGGAGATCATATCTAAGTTTTGTAACCTAACAGCATTCATAGCTGATGTTCCCAGCACGGAACATAGTTTAATTAAAGAGTCTAAGGCAAGATACCTTATGTTTATTTGACCAGATGAAAGCAGTTTGCATAATGCAGTTACGGAATCGGTAATTGCGTCATCAGATGGATCAAGCTTGGGGGCAAAATTAATCAACGAGAACAAGATGGTATTTTGAACAATTCTTTCCATTGGATCACTAAATGAACGTTCACCCAGCTGAATTGCTTGTGAAATACATGTCCTCAAGGTGTTTAATATTTCTTTGTTCATTGTGCTTGTATGTAGTAGATGATCATTCTGAGCAGATGACTTTTCATTCGAAGATATTATTAACATGTTTAGTAACGAAACCGTTTTAGTTATTATCCATGGATTTGGCATATTAGCGAATCTGAAATCTAACTGTGGATTGTCAATATTTGAGGAACTTTCATTCATTAGACAGCTATACAATGTCTGTGTTAATTGAGGTACCAGTCTAGTACATGCAGCGGGATCGACGTGTACCGCAATGTATTCTATCAGTGGAAGTGAAGCCAAAGTCAATCTGTAATTGTCCCTATTATCCAAAAGACTTAATATTCTCTGGATCCATATTTGTTTTCTTTGTGGCTCATTGGTTAAAATAGCATTGTTTTTCTTCAGTAATGTAAGAAATGCTAGTGATGATTTCTTCTTCAGGTTCATTGATGATGTTGGCGATCTCAAAATTTGAAATACTTCTGCTACAATATCTTCATCGTTTGATAATGTTTTGGATAAAGAGCCGACTATACCAACACAATTTAAGGCCAAAGACACAAAGTTCTCGTCATTACTTCTAAGATCAAGAAGTATCTGATATTGTAATGCGTCGTTAATCTTGTCCATAACAGTTTTATGCTCATACAGAAGCTCAATTGTCATATATGCAATAAATTTCTCAGAATAAACAGAAGACTGTATTAACTCCATAGTTTGATCCAGTCCAAAAATAATATCATTTAATTTCGATGTGTTTGACGTTATGTATATATAAGCCAATTTCGCGATGTACTTCTTTCTTTGATAGCCACCTTGTTTATCTTGTCCCTTAGACTGTTTCTGATGTTGGGTATCGAAGTTCTGTTTTATTTTTGTAATCTCAGACTGTATTCTCCTCTCCTGATCTTGCAGATGAGGTGCCGACCGAAGGTCGGCAATAAACAATTGCAGTCCCTTTATGGAGCTACTACCATTGTTAGATGTACCAACAAATGTCTTCTTCCTATCCATGGCTTATCTTTGACAATGAAATGCAAAGTCCTTATGGATGTAGGTCTCTTGATTTTTGGGCCCGGCTAATATTATTGTTGATCTTTTTATCTACTTAGTACTCAGAGGGAAGAGATCAATATTCAGAAATATCTAGTATATTCCATCAGTTGTGTGAAAAAGATCACGGCAATGAAGTAAGAGTGGCAACTACCTATCTAGACCCCCAAAATACTTTCACGTAAACTTTGCCCTTTTTTCGTTGTTATTTGATCCGAATGTTATCCAAATTTCATTATTTTTTCGATTTCTAGCTAAAGTCGTGCCTCAGTCGGAGATATGAGCTTCAATTAGAAAATGATTAAATGATTAGAAGTATGAAATATAAGTCATTGTGAGCAATAAAAAAGATAGTACTTTTAGTATACACATGTAGTTATTTACTATTTGGCCTTTTTCTGGATAAAAAGATTTATTCCTCTTCCATAGTTTATATACATGATATTTTAAGATTCTGTTCGTTGGAATAGTTATATGAAGAATATTGGTAATTGTCCATTCTGTGGTGTGCTGAAAATAATTAACATTATAATTTTCTTCTTAGCGTCCTCTGTACAATTTATACTCTGGTTCTTGAGATTTCAAGACATTCAAATACTTCTTTGTAGGTTTTTGTTCCTGTTCTTTGAAATGATCCACTTTTGGATCATGTTCGGGGTTCTTAAAGCTATGTAGGCCCACTCTAGTCAAAGATTTCCTAGAGACAAACTCATAGACACCCGGTAGCTTAGTACCTGCCTTTCTAAACGCCTCTCTGGCAACCCTTTCATGTAAATTGTCGCCAGCCATTTCAAACAGGATCTTACCAGTAGGGACACGTACCATCCAGTGGTCAAAAGCACCTTTACCTTTACCCATTCTAGTCTCGTTACCTTTAATACACACGGCAATGTTGGTACACAGCCTTCTCCACAGCTGACCATTGTTCAAGGGTCTCACGTACCGCATAATCGCATTGTCGGCCTCCTTCAACTGCTCCGCGGTGAGTCGCACACCCTCGCTTTTCAAACGTATACCATATTGTCCAAACTGCAGAGTAGACCCTTTCACAGATCCACCTGTACGCACTGGAACCCGCCCTTTCTGCTTCTTCTGTTGCTCTTTGTACCGAGGCGCATACTCATGCGAATAACGTACACCAAACCGCAAGGGCATAAACCGAGACACAGTTCTCAACATCGCACTTCTTAGTTCCTATTTGTTCCCGTTTTAACCTTGCATATAGACACAAGCAGACCACTAAACCTCTTAGAACCTCATATATGCTAATCTTCAAATCCAACTGCGTCTGAATTGAGAGAAAGGATTGAAAGTGCATTTTCTACGTTCACCATCGTGATTTCTACGTTTCGGCTGATGTTCCTGGAAAATTTTGCCAAAAAAAAAAATTCGAAGCTCATCGCGTTGGCAATCATAGCGATGGGCATCGCATATTAGTGCATAAATGAATGTGTCAGGTATAAGTTTCGCAGGGTCGATCAGGTCTTGGAAGGTATATCAAAGCAACAAGACTGTGAAAACAAGATGAAGTACGTTGTTGTATCTGGTGGTGTTATCTCCGGTATTGGTAAAGGTGTTTTGGCATCTTCTACAGGTATGCTTTTGAAGACTTTGGGTTTGAAAGTTACCTCTATCAAGATTGATCCATATATGAACATCGATGCTGGTACCATGTCTCCATTGGAGCACGGTGAATGTTTTGTTCTTAACGATGGTGGTGAAACTGATCTGGATCTGGGTAACTACGAGCGTTACTTGAACGTTACTTTGACCAAGGACCACAACATCACCACTGGTAAGATTTACTCCCATGTTATTGCCAAAGAGCGTAAGGGTGACTATTTGGGTAAGACTGTCCAGATTGTGCCACACTTGACCAACGCTATTCAAGAGTGGATCGAGCGTGTCTCCAGAATTCCAGTTGACAACACCGGTATGGAACCAGATGTCTGTATTATCGAACTTGGTGGTACCGTTGGTGACATTGAGAGTGCTCCTTTTGTTGAAGCCTTGAGACAATTCCAATTCAGAGTCGGTAAGGAAAATTTTGCATTGATCCATGTCTCATTGGTTCCAGTTATCCACGGTGAGCAAAAGACTAAGCCAACCCAGGCTGCTATCAAGGACTTGAGATCTCTTGGTTTAGTCCCAGATATGATTGCTTGTAGATGTTCCGAAACTTTGGAGAAAGGTGTAATTGAAAAGATTGCCATGTTCTGTCATGTTGGTGCGGATCAAGTTGTCAATGTCCATGATGTCAACTCCACATACCACGTTCCTCTACTACTGTTGGAACAAAAGATGATCAACTACCTACATCAAAGACTACAGTTACAAGAAATTACTCTAAGTTCTGAGGATATTCAAAGAGGTGAAAACCTGTTGAGTAAATGGAAATCAATGACCGGTAACTTTGACAGCTCCATGGAAACTGTCAAGATTGCTCTAGTTGGTAAATACACCAACTTGAAGGACTCATATCTGTCTGTTATTAAGGCTCTAGAGCATTCTTCAATGAAATGTCGCCGTAAGTTGGAAATCATGTGGGTCGAAGCCACTGATCTAGAACCTGAAACGCAAGACACTGAAAAGGCCAAATTCCATGAAGCATGGAACAAAGTCAGCACAGCTGATGGTATATTAGTCCCTGGTGGTTTTGGTTCCAGAGGTACTGAAGGTATGATGCTAGCATCAAGATGGGCTCGTGAAAACCATATCCCATTCTTAGGTGTCTGTTTAGGTCTTCAAATTGCCACTATAGAGTTCGCTAGAAATGTTTTGGGAGTCAAGGAAGGTAATTCTGCTGAATTTTTCCCTGAATTGGATGAAAGCAACCAAGTTGTTGTCTTTATGCCTGAAATAGACAAGGAAACTATGGGTGGTTCCATGAGATTGGGTTTGAGACCTACATATTTCCAACAAGGCACTGAATGGTGTGCTATTAAGAAACTATACGGTAGCGCTGAATCCGTTGAAGAGAGACATCGTCATCGTTACGAAATCAACCCTAACTTCATTGAACGTTTGGAAGAGCATGGTTTGATGTTTGTCGGTAGAGATGAAACTAACAAGCGTTGTGAAATTTTCGAAATGAAGGATCACCCATTCTTTGTTGCTACCCAATACCATCCTGAATACACTTCCAAGGTCTTGGATCCTTCAAAGCCTTTCTTGGGTCTTGTTGCTGCATCTTCCGGTATCTTAGATGATGTTATTGCTGGAAAATATGAATTCAATGGTGATGGTAAGTCTGATTTCTAAATAATACTAGATGAAGCAGTCTTTTAGTATAAAAATTTTCAATCTCGATGGTATTGCATTTCCCATTTCTGCAAGATAACTATTTGACAGTCACAATAAGGAAAAGCTCGCAATGAAAGGATAGACTCAACTGTACATTATTATATTCCCTCATATTAAGGATGAGACAATGAAACTAAGTTGCAAAATACATACTCTTAGGTTAAAAGCATCTCATATTTCTTATATACTACATACTCAGATTTAATAATAGCCCGAGACCGAATCTTTGCGCATTGGTCGACATCTCAGGGCTAGGCATTTGCGCACACTTTATAAATTCAAAAACATATGAATTTCATGATTAAATTGATTCAAGCATTATGTTATAGATATAAAAGCTATTTTAATTGATTGAATATATTATTGTGACTATGAATATTTATAAATTTTCTTATTTGTGTCGTATATATGTCGTGCATATCGGCGACCCAGGGGGCATAGATGTAAAACAGTATGTACTGAACAAAACATTAAAAATAAACAAAAATACCAGAAGTGTTGTCAGAGTATGTATTATAGATAACAGATCAATGTGGGTTCTTCTTCTTTTCATCCAGATCATTATCTAATGTTGGCCCGGGAAGAAACATAAGATAAACAGTACTTGTGAATATCATACCTGTGAATAACCACATCAATATGGATTCTGGTTTACGTACTACTTTCTGGAAAAAATCTATCACTGGGTTATTCTGAAAAAACCCCATAACTGTTTATAACTGGCAGTAATATATATCAATAATGACTTAGCATTGCTATTTTATTGTCGCAATGGAGTATACTCTTATATTCAGAAATACATATCCTTTTGATAAATTTAAAGGGAGTTTTATGATTGAATAAAATGTGTAAGATGACAAATATGTAAGATATGACAAAGTTCTATAAAATACTTAATCGTTGCATTTTTCCTTGTATAATTGACATCAGAATAACCGTAGAAGAGATTTTAATTGAAGTTTGAAGACATATGAACCTTGGTAAGGCAACATCAGCACATTCGTCACATTCAAAAATTGGAGCAGATGATGACCCGAAGATCCTCTTACGGGCAGGTTATCTTGACCTTTGTTAATAACTCAGGAATGAAACATACTAGTAGAGAGATTTATCTAATGTGCTGTGCAGAAGAAATCAAGAGTTAATGTTGCATCGGATATCAAAAATACAATACCACTATATACTTGAATATAGATATATATGACTTCATAACAATGAACGACATAATAGTGAACACATGACGAGAGAAAACAAGAGAAATCAGGTTCTATTCTTCGATGAACAAAATTTGAAGAAATTTAAAGTCAAAGTGGAACAATGATTTGCAAATGGTATAAGAAGAAGCAGGTGTCAATTGAGTCTGAAGTAGCTAATCCTGGTTATAAAAGTGCACCATTTAAAAGAAAAGCATTTCTACTGTTGCCTTTATTGAGGGAAGCCACAGAAAGATAACAATATTAGTGTTTCAGAATTGGTATTAAATCGGAAAATAAGGTAAATTGATTAAAAATGAATATCTTCAGGTTGTTAGCAGATTTAACACACATTGCTAGTATACTTATCTTGATTCAAACTATCAAAAAGACTAGCTCTATTAGTGGTATTTCCATAAAGACACAAGTTCTGTATGCTTTGGTGTTTGTATGCAGATACTTAGACCTGCTCACTTTCCATTATAAATCATTCTATTTGACAGTAATGAAGATTTTTTTCATTTCTTCATCGGTATACACTGTTTATCTACTGTCTACATTCAAACAAAAAAACCCAATAGCATACCAGGAGATGATAATGGCAGATGCATTCAAGGTACAATATTTGCTGGCTCCTTGCTTGGTTTTGGCCTTTGTATTCAATCATGGATTTGACTTTTTGTCCTTGAACAAAAGCTTCTCTATGTGGCTAGAAAGTGTCTCCATTATGCCACAATTATTCATGCTTTCTAAGAGCGGAAAAGCAACAGCACTAACAACTCATTACATTTTTGCTTTGGGTCTTTATAGAGCTTTGTATATTCCAAACTGGATTTGGAGATATTTCTATGAGGATAGGTTTGATAAATTGGCCTTTGTCACCGGCTTTGTTCAAACGTTAGTCTATTCGGATTTCTTCTACATTTATTACAAGAAAATTGTCAAGGGTCTTGGCTTCAGATTACCAAAATAAACTGATATGTTTTGGCTTGCAATCCCCAAATTTACGTCCAGAACGTTCTTGTAATTACATTAGAAAAATATAGACCTTAAAAATCTGTGTATTTTATAAAGGATTGGATAACAAACGCTTAATAAGATGTTAAATGCGCGCATGACTTAAATGTTATTGCAAATTTATAATACATTTATGGTACACATTTTCTCAAAACAGTCAAAATCATTATAGTATATTATTGAGGATTTCAAGAGTTTATATATCATATAATAATTATAATCATTCAATCTCTCTTTAGCTCGAAAAATTCTGTCCTCACACCTTCCTTAGTGACAATTAAGATCTCTAATCCGTCACCAACGTGTATATGTCTCTCTGTAGCTGATGTGAAAGCATCCCTAACCAATTTGATAACTTCTTCTAGACTCAAGTACTTTAACTCCCTCTTTACTTTACCATCTGTACCAGGCACATATTGGTTCTTGAAGTTGACCTGATTATCAAGGAATGGCATGATCAAGGATGCAGCTGCACCACCAGCTCTACATTGCTCTCTTTCATAGGATCCAACTGGGTCGAAAGAGTACACAGCACCTTTACCTTCATCATCTAGACCTGCTATAATAGTATGCACATAATAAGGGAAGAATCTTTTACCGTACAGAAGATGTTGAATATTTCTGGCTGCAGAACTTATAGAAAGTTTCTTGTCATTGTGGTCAAAATGATACCATTTAATACTGTTTTTAAATCTCTTAACCAGCGCTTCACCATCCGCAGCAAATCCATTCGCTGACATGATTATATTGTCACCACAGTCAAACACCTTGGGCTCATAACGAGAATTGATAGAGTAATCAGTAGTGTGTCTCGTATCTCCCGCCAGAACAGCAAAATCTTCTCCAGCTATACCTAGAATTGTACCACCATTGTCGGAATATGGGTTAAATCTGTGTTCAATTGGTACATTGCTAGTATCCGTTGAGTACTCTGATGACACTGTAGTTGCCATTCTGAATTGTGTATATATGTTTCTTTGTATTGATCTGATAGACCTCTATATTTTATGCAATTGGGCCCCCAAATCACGCACGTATCTGAATGTTAATTATTGAAGGATTGTTATATAGGGTATTGCTTCTTTGCCACTGTGTATCTTTGGAAGGGAGAGTTCCTCAGCGTTGGAAAAAAAATTGGGAGCTCTACTCGTATATAATATACAAAAGTCACATGACAAGATTTCCATTACTATAATATCAAAAGTACTTAATGGTGTGAGGAATATGTTGAAAGGTAAGGTGTGTTAAACAATAGAACACTTTCAGATCAATTTTTGGTTTTAAAATTAATGAAGATATTGATATTTCTTTCTGTCGTTTGTCGTTCATATTTTGTGCAGATTATTATTGCAACACTGAACATTTTGGGCGCGGATAATTATACTCAATGGAGATTCCCGAGGTTAATTAGCATTCCAATTGTGAGAATGACTTAGAGTCATATTCAAGGTCGTATATCCTAAAGGGAAGATTAGACTCTTGTGCTATGTTATCAAGAATTAAGATACTGAAGCTCTATTATTTTCTTATCTTTCAAAATGAAGTCCAGGGAAAGAGGATATACATTCAGAATGCACGTTCGGACACCTGCGGATCTACAAAATGAGACTAACTGATATAATCATTATTCTAGCACTGGGTGTACATCACAGACGGCGTATAGTGATCGGGAGAACCCTATCGCGTGGTTACTCCTTTTCGCTAGTGATATATCCGACGGGGCGTTTCCTTCACAACTAATGGTTTTTTATTTGGTGTCGATACAGATTCTTTGGTGTATGTAAAATGTCATAGGGACATTTTGCACATTTCAGCCCAAGTCGATGACAAATCTGAAGAAAAGCATTTACGCCGTGGAAATAATTTTTCTTTCACCTTTTGTACAAGGAACTGGAATTGTAACCAAAAAAACCAGCTATAATATCGGAAAAGCAGTGCTATCCCGTTTGCTTTTCTACCTCTATCTGATAGTAGCACTCTTTTACAATACGTAATCTAAGGAAACCTATTTATGTAACAGATCATGATGACCACAAATAACGTAGAAGAAGGCTTCCTGACAGTCTTGTCGCGTAATCCACCTCACCATGAACTCTTCACTCACACAACTTGAACGCTCAGCTCTATAAAGCATATTCTGAAAGATCACATAGGCTAGTCCTTCCCGAAGATATTGTGCAGTACCGGTGGTATCCGAACGCAAAATATACGGAAGGGCTGTTAAACTTAGAGTTCTCGTGTTTCTTTTATATTTTTACTGCGCTAGTACTAGCTGTTCTGTGCGTTTGTTTGCTTTCAAAGTACTGCCTTTTGGTTTTTGCTTCTTAGCCATATTTGAGATTATGAACCAAAGACAAACTCAAGTGCGGGGGGGGGGGGAGGCCCTGTACCTTGTCTACGCTGGCCTATTGCCAATTGTAATTTAGCTGTCAATGTCGCGTGGCACAATTCAGCATATCTTTATCTCACATCTTTGAAAAGAAAAGCGAGTGGAAGTAAGATCTTCTACTGGCGATTCTGCAGGTGTTGCAGTACTTTCGGAAGAATAACTCCCATTATAACTACTATACCAAGACTATTCTCTACGGTGGTTTATGTACCCCTCACTTACCATTCTGGAAAAAAAAGTAAAAAATCCTTTCTCTTTCTCCATGAAGTCAAAATTGCTTTTTTGTTTTATTGTTCCGAACCCAAGCATTTCGCTCAGATTTCTCCCATAAACTCCCGAACAAGGAACCCTTCAAGGGGGAGTTTAGGAGCACTTTTCCGAAAGTGCAAAAAATCAGTGAAAGTGCAGTAGAAAGTGTCTTGTTTTCTTGCGTAGTAGTAATGAGTAAGGAATGCAATTGGTACGACAGTTTGTTCATCAATGGATAAGTGCCACTGAGAAACTTACGCACACCCCTCGTTTCCATATAAATTTATGTGTCAGATCTTCAGTTAACAAACTTTCTTTCTTTTTTTTCTCATTCTCTCTTATAATGCTTCTCTCTACTCAAAAAGCGGCAGGCTTCTTTCTAAGTAGCAAGAATATGTAATGGGATGTGTTTTCTTTCTTTTTGTATTTGCTCTCTACGGTTATAATTACAAATGAGCTCTACAGCCCTAGCTTCCAGCACCCCCGTCGCCCAATTCTCTATTGCACAAAGGCGATCGGAGCGTGAATATAGCAAGCAAGCAAATTGAAAACTAGGGACAAATGTGAAATTTTCATTGCCCAGGATTCTCTTGTTTCTTTTGCGATGTGATGGCCCTAAACTACCCATTGTCGCGGTGATAACATGCAACAGATTTGTTGGCACCTTTTAGAAAGAATAGCTATTTGTCCTGATAAGAAAAGGTTATTTGTCTCCATTATGTAGCTTATGAATAGCATTACTGGATATTTGTCCTTGGAAAAACTTTTATTGAAAACTTTTCTCCAACGGAGGAATGGTATTGATCAGAAATCCTATCTTGTATATTTCTTTTACTATATAATACATTACATTTTGCTCCCATGGTCTTTGAATTTATTTCTGTTTCCAATATCCTATCTTCAATTCTTACTATTCTCTTGTATATAGCCTTAACTAGACTGTAACCAAAAAACCAACTAGTCCTCGGAATAAATAATAATACTTGAAAAGAAAAAAAATCTAACCACTGCAAGCTTTTTTTTTTTAGAGTATTAATACTTTTATTCCAAGAATTCATATTTTGACAAATAACATTATAGAAACCAAAACATGCGTGACGTTTCTACTTCCGAGGAGAATCAATATAGCACTCTCACTAGCGATGAGATCCTAAAGCATAGAAGCGATGCGGACACATCCGGTGAAGACGAAAAATATTACAAAGAGGAGACAGTCAACATCATTGACACCAACGATGTCGAACCTTCTAGTGACGAGGAAGACCATGATGACAAACATGAGAAGTTTAAGAGAAAGGGTACTTTCGCTTATCTTTGGTACAGAATTGTTGACTTCCTTGAAGTTAAGCAAATCGATGACGACGGTAAAGTCACTGAAAGCCAATCTGTCTTACAGACTTTCCTTTACAACGACGATCTAAAGCCTGTGGATAAAGCCCGTAGAGTATGGACATGGAAGGAGTATATCTTTTTCTGGATCTCTGGTGCTTTCAATGTTAACACATGGCAAATCTCAGCTACTGGTTTACAACTGGGCTTGAACTGGTGGCAGACTTGGATCTGTATCTGGGTTGGTTACTCTTTTGTCGCCGTATTCCTGGTTGCAGGTTCTCGTATTGGTAACATCTACCACATCTCCTTCCCAATCGCTTCCCGTGTTGCTTTCGGTACATATTTCTCTATTTGGATTGTGCTGAACAGAGTTGTGATGGCCTGTGTCTGGTTCTCTACTCTTGCTTACTTAGGTGGTGACTGTGTTCAACTAATGCTGATGTCTATATTTGGCAACAACTTGAACAAAAAAATGGGTGACACAATCCCAAACCCAAACCTAACAAACTTCCAATTCATGTGTTTTATGCTTTTCTGGGCTGTTTCATTACCATTTCTATGGTTCCCACCACATAAACTACGTTTCATTTTTGCAATCAAATCTGCCATCACTCCTTTTGCTGCATTTGGTTTCTTAATTTGGACCTTGAAGAAGGCCCATGGTCATTTGGCTCTAGGTTCCTTGAATGGAGGTGAAAAGATTAGTCAAAGTGTCCTAGCTTGGTCCGTCGTGAGATCTATCATCAGTGCTCTAGATAACTTTTCTACTCTGATTTTGAATGCACCAGATTTTTCCAGATTTGCCAAGACTCCAAAATCTTCCATTTACTCACAATTATTCATTCTACCAATCTGTTATGCAGTTATCTCTCTTATTGGTATTCTATCAGCTTCCGCAGCTTACAAACTTTACGGGGTTAACTACTGGAACCCATTGGATATCCTAAACAGATACTTGGAACATTACACAAGCGGTAACCGTGCTGGTGTCTTCCTAATTTCTTTTGCCTTTGCATTCGATCAATTAGGTGCTAACTTGTCCGGTAATGCCATCCCAGCAGGTACTGATATGACAGCTTTGCTACCCAAATTCATCAATATTAGAAGAGGTTCATACCTATGTGCTTGTATTGCTTTGGTCATCTGTCCTTGGAATTTGATGGCCTCATCATCTAAGTTCACTACTGCCTTAGGTGCATACGCAGTCTTCTTGTCTGCCATTGCTGGTGTTATCTCCGCTGACTATTTTGTTGTAAGAAAGGGTTATGTCAATGTCTTCCACTGTTACACAAACAAACTAGACTCATACTATATGTACAACAGATATGGTACAAACTGGAGAGCAGTTTGCGGTTACATTGTTGGTATTGCTCCAAATTTCGCGGGTTTCTTAGGTTCTATCGATGTCCATGTTCCTATTGGAGCAATGAAAGTTTACTACCTAAACTACTTTATCGGATACCTAGTTGCTGGTTTGGTATATTTGGTTTTGGTTTATTACTTCCCCGTCAAAGGTGTTCCTCACAATGCCAAATTAACTGACAGAGTTTGGTATGAAGAGTGGATTGAAGTTGAAGACTTCCGTAACCAAAGAGAAGCATTTGAAAAGTATGGAGATGCTTCAATGTCAGAATCTAAATTATCTGCATGATGTTTCCTCTTTAATGAATTTGCATTTTCTCAATAACACTTTAATGACTTTTCCCTGTACTTTTTCACACTACTGCATTTCTTCCCCATAACATTTTACATTCTTTCAAATTAATACATCACTAAATTTAATGTTAATGTTTATTATTTTTATACCTTTTCTTACCTATAGCATTTAATAATTATTATTTTCCCAATACATTTTGCATTTTATTTGTTTTCATTCATTAATGTTTCTATCTTTTTTATTGATATTTGGTCTTCCGTAATACTACAGCTCTCGAACATCATAGGACATGAAAAGCAAGTTATCAGTTGTGAGACTAAGCATAATGCTAAATGTCTGTGAACTTTTCTTATTTGCGCATTATCAACAGGAAGCAACTACAAATAAAGTTAACGATCGAGTCTCACCACTATCATATTAGGTTCGTGTCTGATATAAAGATCTGCTAGACGCTTCACTCTTATGCAAGCTTTTCATACATTAATTTTTATTCAAATCGTTCATTCTTTCTGAAAGAGAAATTGTGTATGGTATCTCTGACGATGTGATGACCATAAGTGAATTTACGAGACTAAACAAAATTCAAAGAATGCTTTAAGTCTCGCCCAATTTTTTATAAAAGCCTCAAGATGAGTCGATAATTTTTTTAGAATATACACGTCATCAATTTTATTTTATAAGTGTATTTTACAGCGAAAGGGTAAGAAGGTTTCCCGTCATACTTCAAATTTGGGTCTCATGAACAATAACAAAAATTGACCGTTAATTATGTACACCTTATTGAGAATCACCGTGCATCCTCAAAAACTGATGCCTCTTAAAGTGTTGAGATATATTACATACCAAAGCTCTAATAGGAAAGTACAATTCCGGACTGTTTTTTTATTTTTTTTACTTAAAATGTCTAACTGGTTGAAATTGTATTCACTCTAACTTCAGAACGAGAGACTTCTTGCACATCTTGCACAAGGACACCAATAAAACTTTATATTACCTGCTCGCTTGCATGACCGGAGGTCGAAAATTTTAAACCACAGATAGCAAGAAATGTCAATCCTCCTTATCTAGCTCTTGATATGATAAATTCCGATTAAAGTAAAATTAAAAGTATAATTAATAAAATGCTAATTACATTTATTAAGTACTAATGCATAAAAACTATTAAAAAAACACTAAACAACTGAAAAAATGACAAATTTGAATTATGGTAGTCAAATATTAAATTGAATTAAAATTAAAAACCCAGTGACATATTCTGTCATACTAGTGTCTTATGTTGTGGAATATTAAAATAATTATCATGGTTTTTATGATAATGTACACCATAGTCGTTACTAGATTTACAAATATCATCGTAAGATTCGAAAGCATCGTTATCGTCGAGAGGACTATTTAAAGAGTGCTCATCAGAGTCACTACCTGAGCATACATCTGTGGTTTCTTTATAATCCTTTGCCTTTTCATCACAATCGTTTCCAGTACTAGTTATACTGCTGCTAAGGCAAATTTCTGTCTTCTCTTCGGTTGTGTTATCACCTTCGCTTGGTTCTTCCCAAATAGTAGTAAAATGCTTGTTTGATGAGTCATTATGACCAGCATAATGAGCGCCAGCACCAACAACGTAGTTACATTCTTCAGCGACAGAAACTTCAGAGTCGACCACTTCTGTGTTTTCTTTGCAATCTATGCTCTCGTCAACTTTGAAAGTGAAGTCACCTTGTGCCTCTGTTTCGCTTTCGTAGTCAGACTCAGACTCAGAGTCAGACTCGGACTCAGACTCGGATTCAGAACTGTAATAGTAGTAATCACTGGTCGATGTCTTATTCTGAGCGGAGACCTCTCCAGCATGAGTGTAACCCTCAACGACATTGGAGTTTTGCTTTGAGAGTTGCAAGTCATCGGCTACATTTTGTTGCTGACGCTTTATAAGATTCATGCGTTCGACATTTTCTGTTATTCTGTCCAGCAGGTTAGCGTGGCCGACTAGCACACGCAAGTTGTACTCTTTGTTAGCCTTTTGAGCGTCCTTGGCACATCTCATTAGCTTCGTTCTTGCCTTTGAGGCTAGAGAGTATTGGTCTTGTAGCGACAAACTGTTGTTAAAATGAATAGCCAACATTATTATTGTAGTGTGTGTATGTTATTTGTTTTGTTTTGTTGAAGTAGATATTATGGTGTTTATTAGTGAATAAACTTGTAAATGTTTATTACTTTGATCCGGTGTAGCAGTTGATAAAAAATAATTATTATTTGTGTGGTTTTCGATTTTGGTGTCTTTAACACAATCAGGTTAAGATATATGTGGTTTAAATACTATGTTGTATTTTTGAGGGGGGGAGGGAAGGAAGTTTATTATATTGAAGGAAAGACATCTTCCAACCTCAAGAATTTATTCTATCCTGATTAATTACAATCATATTTATATTAAAAAAATTATTCATTGCTAATAGGGAAAATGATCTTCTTGTTTTGGGAAAGGGATTAGTCAAGTGAAGAAAAAATAACTCGGTCGGAACCACCTAACAAGTTATTGAGTATTAGCAATAAGGATCGACCTTCGGTAATATCGAGAAACAAGAAAAAACTGAGTAGAAAGAACGGAAATGGATTATGTGTACAATTTTGAGTGTGATGAAGTGTTCAGAGAGGGAGAATCCTAATTAAGAAGAAGCGAAGAGATCGGTTTTTTTGTCAAACAAATTTGTTTTTTTTTGGATTGCGAATCTTCGATTTTTTCTTCTTCTAACCAAATGTGTACAGAGTATTCTGTGAAAATGTAGGACGAGAAAGTCGATTATTCCATGTTTATCTAATATCGGGATAATGAACAATATATCCTTTCTCGCTTTTTTTTTGACCTGAGGTAAAGACGATTCCTCTACACATCTATCTGAGGATCATCAGGAAGGGAAAATCTTCTAGAAGAAGAAAAATTGCATTATTTTTTTTGTTGTAATGTGTAATTTTGTGTGTGATTCTTACCAAATTAGGTTTTTTGGGATACAGTGGCAGAAAAAATCCCTCGCCCAACGGGTTTTCTTCGGCATTTCCGTAAGGTATTGCATATATCCGAAAAAAGATAAAGGATGTGACAGACAAATACCAGTAGGAGTGGTATTCTTTTTTAACGGCTTCACACCATGCATCGGGGGTAGGGAAAGGGGAGGAGG
>ERZ1036435.254-NODE-254-length-36384-cov-14.125905_pt1 | contig 36384 bp, 63 predicted proteins | sample MGYA00514223_ERZ1036435 | MGnify/ENA primary metagenome ERZ1036435 (study PRJEB33795, sample SAMN09464927) | human gut metagenome | host: Homo sapiens | place: USA: Stanford, California | collected 2016-08 | study: EMG produced TPA metagenomics assembly of the... | reverse complement strand
GCAAAAAATAACACTTCTTACGCTCTAGCTGCCTAAAAACCAGCAGGCGTGACCTGATTTGGATTACTCGTGTTCAATGACAGGTCTTATGATTAGCGAGATACGATCAAGCCTTGTCTAGTGGTTTGATAAGAGATTAATAGACTCGCAGTTCTTAGGCTTGAGTTATGTGTCGAGGGACTGTTAAAACAATACATAACCTATGGTTGTAGACAAATATGTTGGCAGGTGTTTGGACGTGGGTTCGACTCCCACCGGCTCCATATATATTTTGTATTCTTTCGCAAACCTTTCTAAAACGTTGTTAAATCAACGTTTTTCTTTTTATCTTTTTTATTGTTTAGCATTCTTTTTCAAAAAAAGGATACAACAAAGGATACAACATTTTGTCGTATCCTAAAAATCGATATAATTCGCAAAGCGCTCTCCGATGTCGTCCTTGGCTTGCTTGGTTATATGTGTGTATACGTTCATAGTTGTTTTAAGGTCAGAATGACCGAGCCTATGCTGAACTTGCTTCAAGGTCATTCCTGCATCAAAGCAAAGACTGGCGTGCGTGTGTCTGAAACCGTGGATTTTAATCGGCCGTAAGTCGCTATCTTTCAAAATGCTAAGCATCCATTTTCTTGGCAGACTAGCAGGCATCGGCTTGCCAAGCTCAGTCTCGAAAATATATTTTGTATTCGGATTGTGTACTCTCCATTCTTGCAAGATGCTTTTTGTCTTTTTGTCTAAGCTGATCAGTCGCTTACTACTTACTGTTTTAGTACGACCTATTTTCTCGCCCTCAAAACCTCTTGTAATGGCTTTGTTTATGTTCAGAGTGTTATCGATCCAGTCATCCCATTCAAGGGCTAAAATCTCCCCTTTACGGGCTCCAGTGAAGGCTAAAATACGAAAGAGGACTATCTTTTCCAAATCCTCAGTTTGAGCGACTAATTTTAAGAATGTTTGAAGCTCGTCTTTGTTGTAAAAGTCGCTCTTTTCGTCTGATTTCTTTCTGATAGTTGTAACCACGCTATCGACTGGATTTGTATCCAGGTATTCGTGCCTGATTGCGTACTTAAAGATATTGTTCATAAGGCCCTTTAGCTTTCGTCCATAGACTAATTTTCTCGACCATTCATTGACTTGCTCCTGCATCTGGAGAGGAGTGATAGAAGCTATCTTCCTATCACCTAAAACTGGGAATATATGGTTTTCGAAATTCCTTGAAGTCTTTAGATAGGTGCTTTCTTGCACGGTCTCTCTGTACTCTTCAAGCCATTTTTCAGCTATCTCTCTAACTGTTATATTCTTTCTGATTTTTTCAGCGTTATCTATATCACTTTGAAGTTGTAAGAGTGCTGCACGAGCTTTCGCCTTGGTTTCAAATCCTTTTTTCCTAGCATATTTACTTTTACCATTCTTTTTGCCAAGGTAAACAGTGAATCCGTAAGCCGTATCTCCGTTTTTCTTTTTGTAAGACTTGATTTCCATTGATTTTTACCTCATTTCTTGATAAAATGGGTATAAGAAAGCGACCTTTTTAATGGTTATTTCTTATACTGAATATCCTCACACTCAAAATTTGGCGATGGCGAGTGTGGGGATTTTTTTATTTTTACGAATTATGAACAATAACATCCAAGGCGCCCATGATTCTCTGAGCATTCTCGACTGCTTCTTTATATTCTTTTGAAGTGTTCTTTACTGGCTTTCTAATCAAGTCGATGAATACGACTGGTTTATTAAAGTCATTTGAAGTCACACGAAGAGTCATGTCCAAAATTTTAGAGGTTGATTTTCGTTTGGATACGATACCGCCTGCGACTGCTCCAATAGGTCCAAACATAGCGCCTGCAACCAAAGCTTGACCAACACCACCCGAAACGACAGTCTGATTGTTCACAATCAACTCATAAGATACTAGGTCCTCGAATGAATACCAACCAGTGTCATTCTTGTCTTTCTTGACCAAAGACGGTATCAATGACAATCCCATTGTACTAACCGCTAGTGTAGCTTTTGCTGTGCCTTTGATTGCTCCTCCGACCAAACCAGATGAACCTTTTGCTTTGCGAGCTCCATTTATGCGATAAGTGCGATTATATCTATCAATCTCAAGTGGTCCGACATTGTCCGTCTTTCTGCTTCGTGGAGCAGGAGATGGAGAAGCTGGTTTATTGACTGGCTGAGGTTGTTCAGTCGGTTCTTGGTTAGCGATGGAATAACCGCAATTTGGGCAAAACTTGTAGCCCTCTACTGGATTGCCACATTCAGGACAAAATTTCATATTGACCTCCAATAAAATTATATGATTTTTTATTTCTCCCTATACAAATCCACGACTTCGCCGATAATTCGGAAGTCGGTGTCTGGTGTGATTGGCATATCCTTGTATGCAGGGTTCAAGCTATGTAGGTAAGCTTGGTCTTTATCAATCACTAGCTGCTTGATATAAGCATCGCCGTTGTAGTTGAATACACCTATAACTCCGTCGTTCAGGTCTACGCTGGTCTGAATAAATACCAGGTCGCCATCTTGATAGTCAGGCTCCATGGAGTCCCCTTTGATGGGGATAACAAAGTCGGCATCGACATCAACTGGCAACTCAATCTGTTCCACTCGTACATCGTTCAAATACTGACCAGTACCTGCAGAAACTGGGTGGTCGTAGTAGTCATAGCTATACAGCTGAATGACTTCCGATACTTCGTTTGATTGAGTTTCTTCATCCCTCTGCTCGTCGAGTTGCCTCTCGGCATAGGTCAAGACTTTGGATTGTCTTTTTGGAGTTAGTTCGTTATATATATCTTGAATTGTAGAGATGTTGGTAGATGAATCTTTTTTTATTTGTGGGAAAAGGTCATCAATCGAAATCCCAAAAGCATTAGCCAAATCAAACATGGTGTCTTTTTTTGGAGACCTGATGCCTTTTTCATAATTTCCAATAGCATTCTTGCTGATCCCGATTTTAGAACCAAGTTCTTGTTGAGTCCAACCATTTTCAAGTCTGTATTGTTTTATTTTTTCGCCAATAACAATAGCAATTTGTTCTTTATCCATAACTATCTCTCCTTCCTATTTTCTATAAGAAGATTATAGCACAAAAACCCACGAAAGGAAAACTTTTTGTGTTTTTTCGCAAAAAAAGTATTGACAGACCACGAAACGTGTGCTATAATTAAATCAAGCTCAAGGAAATAACAAAAACAAGCAGGAGAAAAAACATGACTAAAGAATTTACAACACAAGAACAAATCGCACTAGCAAAAGAAATCTTACAAGTTAAGAATCGCAGAGAACGTTCATTGAAACTTGGAGAAATCCTAGATCGTGAAAAGTTATCAGTAGATGATATGTACGCATTGTACAATACACTGCTAACAGCTATTAGAGTTTACGGAGACGTTATAGGATTTGACGACAAAGATTTTCAAGAAATGGCTCTTACAATCTTAGTTTTTGAAAAGGTTGAAGAAGCTAAACAAGCTAAACAAGCTAGGGTAGCGTAGAGAGGCGCGATTCCTCTCCTAGCTGTTGCTCACGGAGCAAAAAAAGAGAAAGGAGTAGAAAGATGTCAGGACAAAAAGAAAAATACCACGATAGACGTGGTAGACCTGATGAATTGAAGGTTGAAAAAGTTATCCACCTTTCAATTTTGAGAGGCGAAGGAACCGAGACGGATGGCATTAGGGTTGTAGAACAGTATTACAACATGGACGGCAATCTAATATTTGAATTAGATCCTTGCTCTCCGCATTATCAAGAATTTTTAGGTTTGCGTTGATTTTGTTTATCTTTGTCCAAATCTAAAATATCTTGTAGTAATTGCTCGTTATCATGGCGTTCAATATACCATTTTTGCATAAGTAGTTCTATAAACTTCAGCAACTTGTGAGCCTCATTTGGTTCGATATCCACTATAAGATTTACATCTTTTTCTGGATGGGCGCCAATGTTTCCAAGTTTTCGTAGAGCATCGAGTACTTTTTTAGTGCTAGGGTCAACAGACTCCTTTAAAGCATCTATCTCATCTACTAATCTTGCTTTAGAAATTCCCCAAAAATCTCTAATCATTCCTTGTAGACAACGTCTAGAGAGGGTTGCAGAGGCTTTGGGGCTGAGATTTAAGATAGCGTGAGCTTCTTCATAATCACTTCTTATAGCCTGAGGGATGTAGTCTGGATAGACTTTCGCGAGTGAAATAGGATTGAAGTGCATAATACGATTTGGAAATTGACTTCCTATGCCCACGATGTCGATTGAAACTTTATGACAGTTTGGACAATTCATTGTTTGTATTGTTATTTTGTCGTTCAAATTTTCCTCAACCTTAACATATGGACGACGAATCCAAAAGTAGTGTTCTTCTTCTCGGAATGTATCGTAGTGGTTTGGAACTGAATAACCGCAAAATAAGCAGAATAGTTGATTAGGATCCATAAGATTTCTCCAATCGTTTTATTTTGATTATACCATATTTGAAAGGGGTGAGGGAATGAGACCAAAACGATATCCGTATAGCTCTAAACCAAATCGGGTGAATGTTTTAGATAGTCGTTTCTATACACGACTAATCGTTGAAACTAGTGACGGAAAGAAAAAAATAGCAGAAGTCACATTGGATGATGTAACTTCTGCTGCTGGATATACCGTAAGGCTAAGGCCAAAATATGACTAGCCTTTAGGAGGGAATGGATCTTTACCGTGGCTGTCTCGGCTTTGGATTCTCCCATCTTTGCCATGAATGATAAGTTCGGAACCTTGATTTCGTGAAATCTGTCTAGCAATATTTGTAGCTTCACTCTTTGTAGTAGTGTGAACTGTTGCTCTTGAATTGCCAGCACCTTTTACGTTCCAACCGCCATTCTTGGCAGGAACAACATGTTGGTTTTTACCCATGATTTATCTCCTTTCTATTGGAATTTTGACTAAAACAGTGAGAGGTCCTAGTCAAAGATGATTATAACATAAGAAACAGAAAAACACAACATATTGTTAATTGAATGTATTTGTTTAACAACATATAGTGTCTGAGGTGTAAAAATGTGGGAACAATTAAATAGAATCATGCAGGAGAGAAATTTGAACGGAAATCAATTATCTAAGATATCTGGAGTCAACCGTAGTTTCTTTTCTGACCTGAAGAGTGGAAAGGTCAAGTACCTTTCTTGGCCGAATATATGCAAAATAGCTGATGCACTGGAAGTCAGCTTGGATGAATTTAGATAAGGAGGTAGGAACGTGCAAATTTATCTTTATCAACTACGAAAAGAAAAAGGAATTTCACAGAAAGAGTTAGCACAACGACTTGGGATTTCTGAAACAGCATATCGCCAGAAAGAAAAAGGACAGAGTGCATTTAGGTCTGACGAGATGTTTATTATCGCTGATATTTTTGGGAGAGATATTGGCGAAATTTTTTCGGACCCAAGACCACGAAACGTGGGTAGCTAGAAAGGAGAAACAATGATTGAAAATAAACGAAGTGAAAAACAATGCTTTTTATCAGTTCCCGCAGTGGTTGCTCGATGAAATCTACAAAGACTTGAGTCTGAGGGCGAAAGTTATGTATATGCTGATTTTTGATAGACGTACATTGTCTATTCAAAACAAATGGCACGACCAAAACGGAGATGTGTTTGTTTACTTTACAAATCAGCAGTTCATGGATTTGCTTAACTGCAATGAAAAAACTGTAATTAAAGCAAAAAAAGAATTGCAAGACTTCGGCTTGATTAAAGAAGAAAGGCAAGGAGTTAACAAACCTAACAGATTATATATTTCTGGAACTGTAAAAAATACAGGTCAAGAACTGGAAAAATTACAGTACGGAACTGTAAAAAATACAGGTCAAGAACTGGAAAAATTACAGTCAATCAAGACTGATAATATCAATACTAATTTATCAAGACTGAGTGAACCAGATAGGGCTGGTGCTAATACTCTATATAGTATAGAGGACGCCCCCGCAGAAAATGACTTGGGAATTGTTCACGATTGGATATTTTCAGAGTTTGGACGATATCCGACACCGTTTGAGATTGAGGATTTGAAAGCATTCTTACAAGACCATAATAAAGAGGTTATCAAGTTAGCGATCAAGGAATGCGTTGGTAATGGTAAACCTTACTTCAAATATCTTGAGAGCATCTTGAGCGATTGGAAACAGAAAGGGCTGGTCACAGCTGAGTTGGTCGAGAATAGGCAGAAGCCTACTCGATCAAACAGTAAGTCGAACGGTCGCTTGAAATTGTCCGATGATGGATTTGATCCACGACTTGGATTTTAGGGGGTGCGCATGCAAGTAGTATCAAGTAAAGAATTACAAGAAAGAGCCTTGCAGGTTGAAACATTGAAGCAACAATGCCCAAAGCATGAAGGAGTCTATATGTGGCGGTCAGTCAACCCTTGCACTCGCAACACGCTGACCTATTGCCCTGAATGTGTTCAAGAGACCATCAACCAGAATGCAAGCGAACAGCTTGCACAAGCTGAGGCACAAATTAGGAATACAAGGTCCTACTCTCTCTTTATGAAAGAGAGCATCATTCCAAATGATTTGAAAAATGCGACTGTAGGGAATTTTGAAATCCATACAGAACAGGATGCAGCAGCAGTCAATTTCGCTAAGCGTGTTACGGCTGACTATGTGAAAGAGCACTACGAAGGGAATACGATTATCTCTGGACCGCCTGGAGTTGGCAAGAGCCATCTGGCCGTCGGGATAGCTAAGACCTTAAACGAGAGCTTTCAAATGCTTCAAGTCCGCAAATCGGTCGTGTATATGCCGTCCATGGAGCTATTCTCTCGCATGCAAGAGGCTTTTCAGTACAAGGACTCAAAATGGGAGCAACGCTCTGTCGTCAAGTTCCTGCAAAGTGTTGATTTCTTGATTTTGGATGATCTCGGCAAAGAGTCGAGTGTTGGGAATGAAATCAGACAAGGCAACAACTGGATGCAAAAAATCCTGTATCAAATACTTGAGAACAGGACGAATACAATTATCACAACTAATTTTGAGGGCAAACACCTCAAAGAACTCTACGAGCAGAGTCTCGTAGACAGAATAACGAAAGGAAACATGAAGACGAATGCCTTTAAATTCAGCAAAGACACAGCTTCAAGACGCTCCTTGTCAGCAAGTGACTACTGAGGAACGTAAGCGAGCCATTGAGCAGTTCGAGAGCCGATTTTACGGCCTATCGACCCTGCTTAAAGAACGGTTGATGATCACGACAGACGAACGGTTCACAAACAAGATGAACGAGCTGACGTATTATGCAACAAATGGAAGTGTCTACACAACCTAAAAATAAAAGCACCTGACGGCAATCAGGCGCATACTTAAACATTCACTTACAGTATATCACAGAAAGAGAGGAAATAGCAAATGGCTTTGGAGTTATTCGGTGAAGATTTCAAAAATGAACTATTTCAGGACCTTGTGAAGCTTAACGTCGAAGCTTTGAAAGAGGCTAAAAGACAAGTCTCAAGACAAATCAGCATGGTCCCAATCAAGGAAGTCATGCAAGCTACTGGATGGGGCAGAAAGCGAATCGAGGATTTTCGAGATCAAGGCAAGTTTAGCTATCAACAAAATGTAAAAGGTGGCAAGTGCTTGTACGACTTGAACGATGTACTACGATTTCAAAGTCAGTTAGCAAAGAGAGGATAGCATGAACCTACTAACAAGAATTAAAAACTACTTTTCGGAAGAAGTAGAAGAAACCAACCTTGATTGGAAAGTAGTTGCTCTGGATCTCAATCAATCACTGATTGAGACACAAGAAAAACTTCAAGAAGCGAATCAAGAAATCGCAGATTTGAAGCGGGAGATTGCTGCTTACAAGTGCAAAGAAAACTTTGATATCAAGGCTAGATTGCAAGGAGAAATGTAGATGTACATTATATCGATTTATGTAAAGAATACTGAAACTGAAAACGAGGATTTCAGTATGATTGGACGTGACTTCTTGCCAATCGGCAAGCAAGATTATTCGGCTACTGTTTTCGAGACTAAGGAAGAAGCTATTGCTTATTTGAAATCAGCTTCATACGAAGCTGCGGGAGTTTATGGAAATGACTGGGAATTTCAAGACAAGACTTCTTCTGGAGTGGAATCCCGTTGCCGAATTTGGAAAGTCGGAGAATAAAGAAAATAATTGAAATTTTAAAGGAGAATGCAAAATGATTGAACCGTCATTAACCAGTCAGCTCTTGGGAGTTGGCGCATTGCTAATCGGATTTCTCGGAGCAGGAATCCACACGCACAACATCGACTTAAAAAAAGCCGAAGAAAAGAAAATGCAACAGCAGCATGATACAGACATCATCCGAGCAAGTCAAGAAGCCTTTGCGAAAGGTCGTGAAGCAGAACGCAGAGCAATTCGCGAGAACATCCGCAGACCATTTTCAGGCTTCACATTTGACAACGAGCGACCAGAAGGATTGAAGCCTGAATTGGTTGGATTGCCCGCACCTAGAAAATTGAGAGGGTAAATTATGACAGTTAGTAGAGATATGGATCAGCTAGAGGCAAATGTATTGAATTATATTATCAATCATGGCTCATTTGAAAATCCTGTACGTTCAGTCACTATTCGCAATGAATTTTCATTATCTAAAAGAAGTCTTGAAATGATTGTTGAAAGCTTGCGAGTGAACTTCAAGCACCCGATTGTTGCGAAGAAGACACATCCGAGTGGATATTATCTTCCACGAAACGAAGAAGAACGACAAGCAGGCTTAGCGCCTTATCGTCGTCAAATTTTGACCGAACAGAAAAATCTTGCAGCAGTTATGGCTGTTGATTTGGATGATTATTGGAAATCGGCATGAGAGGTGACAGATGTTTGATTATGACAGAGATATGATGCAACCACCCGAAGAGCGAGAAGAACTCGACCCGAGCGAATATGTAGATATCGGATGCGGTCGACGTCGATATGTGGGTGATGAAATATGATCCAGGAACTACACGCAGAAATCGATAACTGGCGGGCTGAATATATTCATCTTGGCCGAGAACTCGGGCAAATTATCAACGACCAACAAGATATTATTTTAAAATTGCAAAACAAAAACAGACGCTTGAAGCGTGAGAATTGGAATCTTAAGAAAACGAAAGGAAGAAAGAAATGACAAACGAATTAGCACAAGCAAAAGGCGCATATTTAACAGACTTACAAAAACTTGACGGAGCAACCTTGAGAAATTTCGTCGACCCAAAACATCAAGCAAGTCCGCAGGAATTGCAGACATTGTTAGCTATTGTTAAAAATCGTAATTTAAACCCGTTCACAAAAGAAGTTTATTTTATTAAATATGGGAACAACCCAGCTCAAATCGTAGTTTCAAAGGATGCCTTCATGAAACGAGCTGAACAAAATCCAAATTATGACGGATTTGAAAGTGGGATTATCTACGAAGACGCAAACGGAGAATTGAAAAATAAAAAAGGTATTATCTTGCCGAAAAATTGCACTCTAATTGGTGGCTGGTGTGAGGTCTATCGCAAAGATAGAACTAGACCAGTTTATCGTGAAGTAGAGTTATCAGCATACAACACTGGAAAAAACTGGTGGCAGAAAGCTCCAGGGCAAATGATTGAAAAAGTCGCTATCGTTGCAGCAGTTCGTGATTCCTTCTCTGAAGACGTAGGCGGACTCTACACGAGCGAAGAAATGGAGCAAGCAGCACCTATTGACGTCACACCTCAAGAAAGTCGCGAGGATGTCGTAGCACGCAAGATGGCCGAAATCGAGCATTTTAACAAAGAGCAGGAGGTAAATTATGCAGATCCTGAACCTGATCAAAATGAGGAGCCAATCCAGGGCGAGTTGCTAGACGGTGAACTTGAATATTAGGAGGACAACATGCAAGAATTACAAGTAAAAATCACACAAGCACAGGTTGAAATCATTGACCGTGAGAAATTTGAGCAGAATATCAATGAGGTAGTGGCCAAGTATCAAAATTACACAGTCACAGCCTCAACTATCAAGGATGACAAGCAAGTGCTTGCTAATCTACGCAAACTAGACAAGCAAGTCTCTGATGAACGTATCAGAAATAAAAAGCTACTTTCTGAGCCAGCTGATGAGTTTGATAAGTACATCAAGCAAGCCATCCAGCCACTCAAAGACATCATCAGTAAAATTGATGTAGATGTCAAAGAGTTTGAAAACCATCAAAAAATGGTCAGACTAGACACGGTCAAGGCTTACATCTCAAACAAGTCAGCTAATTACATGATAGACCCTAGAGTCTTTGACGAAAAGGCCCTTGAGTACATCAAGGCTGGTGATTTCATGGCAGACGGCGTGACGCTTAAAAAAGCCACTATGAAATCACTTGATGATATGGTCACATTTGAGTATCAGAAGCAAGAAGAGTACAAGAAGAATATCTCAACGATTTCAGGACAATGCGAAGAGTATGGAATGACAGACCAACCGTATATTCGCATGCTGAAAGATTTAACCTTGGTTGAAGTTCTGGAGCAAATCAAAGCAGACCACGTTTTTGAAAAGCAAAAGGAAGAAATCAGACAGGCTCAAGAACGAGCAGAGCGAGAAAGTCAGGAACTTTTAGCAGTCCAACAAGCCAAACAGCAGGAACAAGCTCCAAAATCAACGGAGACCCCAAATTTTGACCCAGAGACGGGCGAAATATTGGGCGGTGGGCAAATCCCCCAAAATGAGCAGAACGCTCTCAGAGGGGCTGAAAATGACCAAAAACGATACACCCAAAAAATGACTTTGGAAGTGTATTTTGTAGACACATCTGAAAAAGACCGTTTCAAGGCTAGTCTTGCGGATTTAGGATTCGAGTACAAGAAGAACTACATCGTCAAAGGCTATCAACGTATTGAACCATTGACGCAAGAAGAACTGGACCAAAAAATCAAATAAATAAACTAACGTGCCGCGAACCACGTTAAAAGCGAGCTAGAATATGCGTCAGACTTGGACGAATGGCGTATAAAGAATTTGCTAGCTCTTGTGTCTTTGAGCCATGAGGGGCAAGAGCTGGATTTTTAGTAATCAGGTTAAACCATGAAATACAGTAAACAAACAATGATTGACAGGTTAAAACACTCAATCGAGAAAACGGAGCAGGAAATTGAGGAATATTCGAAGCCGTGCGATAGACGAGTCGCACAAGGGCGTACTGCTCACCGCGAATTTTTGAAGAAAAAACTTAAGAAAATGAAATCGCAGTTAAAGGAGTTAGAAGATGAATGTTAAAGAACTAATCGAAAAAATCGAAGTTTTAAATAAAGTGTATGGAGAAAAATTTTATGTTTCATTGGACGATGTTTTGGATTTAGTGAAACAACTAGACGAACCAAAAAAAGTCACAATTCCGCCGGTTGTTTCTGATTGGATTGAGCATTTTAAAAAATGTTCAGGCACGTTATATGGAAGTACAGCACCTTACTCATACTATGGACGGGCTATAACTGATGATTTTGAGGGTGACGTTACAGAAACTTTGAGATGGATTCGTAACAATAGCGAGACATACGCTCGAGCATGGCTTGACGGCTACGAGGTAGAGAAAGAGAAGCGGTATCGGGCGAAAGTGAAAGGTATGAATTCTATGAATGGTTATTTAGCCCGTAACAAAAACCTTGGTACTTGGTATTTTGGTATAAGTGGTAATGATAAAAATCATTGTACAAACCACACCCGCAAAGAACTAGAAGAAACTGGCTTTGGCTGGGTGTTTGATTGTGAAGGCGTGGAAGTTGAGGAGGTGGAGTGATGATTATCAAGAATTACAAATACGAAAATTCGACGGATGGAATTCATTACATAATTGATGTAGATGGTTGCGAATTTGAAATGAATCACAAAAAAACTGAGTATGGCAGTGTGCAGCATGATGATATAGATTACTTTTTGGACGAAATTAGCGAATACGATGTGCAAGAAGCTGAATTGATTGAAGCATTCGTTGACTTTCAAAGCTATTTGCTCTTGTATGGAATTGATTTTGAATTAAGAAATGAGGTGCCGTGATGGAAGAAGTTATTATGGCTACATTGCCTAACAATGAATTAAATCGTTTGATTAAAATTGAAATTGCAGTTGAAAATCTAATCGAAAACGGAATTCTTGATGAAGATGTTTTTAATGAATATTTGAAAGAAATATAGACTGAGGAGGTCGCAGATTGAAACGATTTATCGCAATATGGATATTATTGTCTGCTGGATTGAATGTCTGGCAGAGTATCCATATTAAGAAATTAGAAGAAAAGCGTCCGATTGTCGTCTATAAAGCTGATAATCAAGGCGCTGAGATATTTGGGAAGGTCGTCGAGAAAGGACGACACGGCAAGCTATACACAATCACAATTCGTGATTACGGGGTATTCGTAGTTACGAAAGAGGTGTATGACAAGGTGAAAGTTGGGGATGAGGTGAGGATATGACGTTTGTAGAACATAATAATCGCAAGAAAGCCAATAAATTTGCTGAATACGTGACAGGGAAGCCTTTGCGTGAATACTTAGCTAAAAAAGTGAAGCAGTATTGCGGTGAGAATGTATCTGTTTTTGATGGTGCTGCAGGCTCTGGCCAATTGGAGCAGTTTATCAGTATGACTGATTTTCATGCGGTAGAAATCCAGCAGGAAAGTTGTGAAGCATTGAAAACAAATTTCCCTCGTGCAGTCGTGCATAATCAGAGTTTTTTCACTTATCAATCAGATATACAAGTGGATGCAATTGCAATGAATCCGCCTTATTCGTTGAAATTGAAAGAGTTGCCAGAAGAAGATCAACAGGCCATTAAAGAATTGTATCCTTGGAAAAAATCAGGTGTTGTTGATGATATTTTTCTGTTGAAGTCACTAACTTACACGAAACGATACGGATTCTATATCATGTTTCCTGGCATCGCTTATCGTCAATCTGAAAAGAAAATGAGAGAGCTGGTAGGAAATAACCTTGTCGAATTGAACGTGATTCAAAATGGATTTGAAGACACATCTATCAATGTGATTTTCTTAGTCATTGACAAAGAGAAAAATAGCCCTGAAATTTCAAAAGAAATTTATGACTGTAAGACCCAAAAGATTGAATACCAAGAATCTGATACATTAGATTCGGATTTTAGGTGGGTTGCGCCAAGCAAACCTATAGAAAAAGAAGAAATAGACATTGACAAAGTAAATGCTGAATTAGATCAAATGGCAATCAATCATCTTGAAAAACATTTAGCTAGTCAATTGATATTGATTCAATTTTTCAATGCAGATATTGATTTAAAATCTTTCATAACGAGATGCCACAAAGTCTTAGATGATTACTTGTTGATGTATAATTTCGCAGTGGGATTAGAATGAAACCAGAAAAGATAACAACGTACGGATTGCTAGAAGTTTGCGAGCTTATTTCAGGTACTAGAACGAAAGCGACAGATGGACCTTATTTTATCTATGGTGCTGGTATGAATGCAAAGGGAACTACAGATAAATTCAATTGTGAGAGCGACACAATCCGCTTGACTCGTAAGGGCACTGTTGGTGCTGTTTATTTCCATCGGGATCCATTTTGGATTGATGGAGATAGCTTTAAAGTTGAACCAAAAGAAATGATAGATAAGCGATATTTATTTCACTGGCTGTTGATGAAGCGTGAAGAAATAGAGCAGTACGCAGACGGAGATAATCAACCAGGTTTATCAGTAGCTAGATTGTCAAAATTAATGATTGACGTCCCTGATATGAAATATCAGTTAAAGGTTGTTAAGTTGTTGGATGAAATGAGTGCAGACTTGGAATTTTTTATAGACAATATCACACAAATTAAAATGAACCAAAGCAAGATTTTTAGTTACTATAACGAGAAAATCGGAACAGTTTTAGAAAGAGAAATAAATGGATAACAAGCTAGATTGTGAAGATTGTAAACAGTTTTTCTTTTTGAAAGACAAGTTAGATTATGATTGTGTATTTCAAAATGGTATTTGTAGTGATTGCTTAGTAAAAAGAATTGAACACGGAGAGGAGTGGTAGACTATGAAGTGTGAGTATGCTTTGTACGAAGGTGATAAATTTGTGACATTAGGGACAATTGAAGAAATTAGTCAGGAAACCGGGATTGAAGAAAAGAAATTGAGGTATCACACTAGACCGTCTCTTAGAAAACGATACAAAAACGGACTTGCTGTTATTAAAATTGAGGAGGTAAAAGAATGAAGCCAGAAAAAATTGATAACGTAAACAACCCAAGTCATTACCAAGGTCGGTATGGCATGCAATCTATCGATGCTTTAAGAAATTTCATGACACCAGAACAACTGAAAGGCTTTTATCTTGGAAATGCTTTGAAATATCAGTTGCGCTTCCAAAAGAAAAACGGTCTTGAAGATTTGAAAAAAGCACGCAAGAACCTTGATTGGCTTATTGAGGAGATGGAGAATGGGCAGAAACAATCGAGAATATGCTCTGTATGACGGCGAAAAGTTCATCGCTTGCGGGACGATTAAGCAAATCTGTCAAGAGACTGGATTGAAGAAAGGAACCTTGTCGTTTTACAAGTCGCAAAAGTACAGAGATAGACTTAAAAATCCAGATGAAGGAATGATTTTAATTGAAATCGAGGAGGATGAATGACGGTAAATATCAAGCAACGGTTGAAAGCATTACAATACATTGATATCAAAGCGAAGTCAAAGCATCAGGAAATTATCAGCTTGAAGTCAGGTATCTTGAGAGGGCAGCAGTTTGACAACATGCCAAAATCGAAGAGTAATAAAAATCAATCAGAAGAATTGAATATTTTGATTATTGATAAAACAGAACAGCTCTATCAAGAAATTCAAGGTTTATACAAAGAGCGTGATGAGTTGATTCAAGCAATCGAATCGCTAAACGATCCGGTAGAAAATATCGTGATGCGGTTGTTTTACATCGATGGGATGACGTGGAATGAAGTCGAAGCTAAGCTAAAATATAGTAGAGGAGCTATTCAAAAAATCAGAAAGTCTGCTTTTGAGAATTTATCTAAAAATTGTGAACGAAGTGAACTAAAGTGAACTTTTAAAGTGATATTATGGTATTGTCAGCAAGTACGGTAAAGCGGACTGATGACTCCTTTAATATTTTTTTGTAACGGCACCAGGGACAAGCCAGTGATTTCCTCTTAGTCTTTCGTTTAGTCTCTGATGTCGTTATTTTAGACTTTTAGTGTAGCGGTAACACAGCAGTCTCCAAAACTGTTATCGTGGGTTCGATTCCTGCAAAGTCTGTGAGAGGTCTTGCATTAAGTCACACATTAGTGTGGCTTTTTGGTTTTTTGAATGGAGGTGATGGAAAATCGCTAAACTAACTTTAAAACAACAGAGATTTGCTGATGAGTACATCATCAGTGGGAATGCGACGGATGCTGCTATCAAAGCTGGCTATGCTAGGAGGTCGGCTGGCCAGATAGGTGAGCAGAACTTGAAAAAACTTGAAATTAAGAAATACATTGACGAAAGGCTGGCTCAGCTTGCGTCTGAGAAGATTGCAACGCAAGAAGAAGTCCTGAGTTATCTAACTTCGGTGATGCGAGGGGAGACACAAGAGCAGACCTTGATAAGCATTGGAGAGTTAGGTCAGACGATTACGGATATAGATGTTGGTGCTAAAGATAGAATTAAGGCGGCTGAATTACTTGGTAAGCGTCATAGGCTTTGGACAGACAAGGTAGAGGTTGATGTCTCTGGAACGGTGGTGTTTGCGAATGAGTCAGACATACCAGATTAAGCAGGACGATATTGTCGTTGACTTGCCCAAGACAGTAGGTGCTGGATATGGTAAGTTCTGGCGCTCGAGAAATCTCTATCGAGTCGTAAAGGGGTCCCGTGGTTCGAAAAAGTCCAAGACAACGGCTTTGAATTATGTTATCCGTCTTTTGAAATATCCCTGGGCTAACTTACTTGTCATTCGTAGATATTCGAATACGAATAAGCAATCGACCTACACGGATTTTAAGTGGGCAGCTAACCAGTTAAAAGTCGCTCATAAATTTAAATTCAATGAGTCTTTGCCTGAAATAACTGTCAAAGAGACTGGACAGAAAATTCTTTTTCGTGGTCTAGATGATGAACTTAAAATCACATCCATTACAGTGGATGTAGGTATTTTGTGTTGGGCATGGTTTGAAGAAGCCTATCAAATCGAAACTGAAGACAAATTTAGTACAGTTGTTGAGTCTATCCGTGGTAGCCTGAATGTGCCTGACTTTTTTAAACAAATCACGGTCACGTTTAATCCATGGAACGAGAGGCACTGGCTCAAATGTGTCTTTTTTGATGAGGAAACTAGACGAGCCGATACATTTGCTACTACGACCACCTATCGATGCAACGAGTGGCTGGATGAAGTTGATATCAAACGCTATGAGGATTTGTATCATACGAATCCAAGGCGGGCGAGAATCGTTTGTGACGGTGAATGGGGCGTTGCTGAAGGTTTAATCTACAACAATGTGACTGTCAAGGACTTTGACAAAGATGAGTTGCTGCAAAACCCTGCTAACAAGTTATGCATTGGTCTTGACTTTGGTTTCACTCACGATCCAACAGCATTGTGTTGTTCGCTGATAAATGACACGACGAAAGAAATACACATCTTTGACGAAGCGTACAGAGTTGGTCTGATAACCAAGGAAGTCGCTAAGATGATAAAGGATAAAGGTTATCATTGCTCGACAATCATCGCAGATAGCGCAGAGTCGCGATTGATTGAGGAGCTCAGGTCAGAACACGGGATATCTCGAATCAAAGAGAGTAGGAAAGGAAAGGATAGTATCATGGCAGGCGTATCCAAGCTACAAGGATACGCTATTTATGTACATCCGAGTTGTGAGCATATCATGGATGAATTTTATAGTTATTGCTATCAACGAGACAAAGAGGGCAATTGGTTGAACAAGCCAGAAGATAAAAACAACCACTTGATGGACGCGCTGCGATATAGCCTTCAATGCATTGAGGGTGTCAAAGCAACCGTCCGCAGACGTTCACAATATGGCTTATAGGAAGGAATTAAATGTATCAGATTTTAACTTATCCACGGGATGGATACGATGAAACAGCTTTGAGCAAAGAGTTGATCTACAAGTTGATTCGCAAGCACACACAAGAACGCAGTCGATTGCGTGATTTGAAAAAATACTATCTTGGTGAACATGCTATCTTGAATCACACGAGAAGAAATCAGAATGCGCCGAATTATAAGACGGTAGCTAATCACGCTAAGGACATCGCAGATACGTCTACTGGCTATTTCATGGGCAATCCTATCAAGTATAACAACACCGCTGAGAGCGACCTTGAGCCTTTGCTTAAGGCTTTTGATGGCGCTGAAATTGACCAAGTGGATGCGCAGAACGCTTTGAACATGGCTATCTATGGACGTGCTTATGAATACATCTATGCTAAAGAGGGGCTGACTGAACTAGATTCGACTAGCGTAGATCCTGAGAATGTATTTCTTGTATACGATGATAGCGTTGAACGCAAGGCTTTGTTTGCGGTCTACTACTACGAAATTAAAGATGATACGAAAGATGCTACTAAGTATCAAGCAGAAGTCTTTACTCAGAACCTGCATTATCACATCGTGCTGCGTGATTCGAGCATGGGAACAATACAGAATGAGAAAGTAGAAGAACATAATCTTGGACAAATCCCAATCATCGAATATCGTAACAATCACTTTGCGATTGGTGACTATGAGCAACAGATTAGCTTGATTGATGCTTACAATTCACTGATGGGCAACCGAGTCAATGACAAGGAGCAAGCAGTTGAGTCTATTCTTGTTTTGTACGGAGCGCAATTGGCTGACAACCTGGAAGAAGCGCGAGAAGCAATGAGTATCCTTGCTGAAGAAGGTCTTTTGGAATTGCCAGCAGATGCTAAGGCTGATTTCTTGAAGAATGCTTTGGACGAGAGTGCGACTGAAATTTTGCGTAAGGCTTTGAAAGAAGACATCTACACATTTAGCCATGTGCCGAATTTGACAGACAAGAACTTCGCGGGCAATAGTTCGGGCGTAGCCATGGAATTCAAGTTGCTAGGTCTTGAAATGATTACTAAGACCAAAGAAGCGAATTACAAGCGAGGCCTTAGACAGCGTATTGCCATCTTTGCTCACTATTTGGGTATGCAGCAGATTGCGCTTGAAGCTCATTCAATCGTACCTCAATTCAGCCGTGGATTGCCTAAGAACTTGCTCGAATTGTCACAGATTATCAATAATCTTGAAGGTAAGGTCTCACTTCGTCAGCTTATTTCGCTCTTGCCATTCGTTGAAGATCCTGATGCTGAACTTGAAGAACTCGAGGAAGAGAAAGAGAAGAATAAGGATCGTGTGCCGTTCTTTAATCAAGCGAACACGAAGCCAGACGAAGAGGTGACAGATGAAGAACGAGGAGTATTGGACCAAGAGGAAGGCTAATCTCATCTATGAGCAGATGGATAAGGCCGAAAAGCAAGCGGATAAGTTCGACGAAATTTACAAGCAATCTAAAGCGTATTTAGACAAGCAAATCAACAAGGTCTTTGATAAATTCCAGCGTGATTATGGATTGAGCGAGCGTGATGCTCGTCAGGTCCTAAAGAATATGAAAGACCAAAAGGATCTGAACGAACTTCGCAAGGTTCTTGAAGCTAGACCGAATGACCCGAATATCCAAAGGTTACTGGCTGACTTAGACAGTCCAGCTTATTCTTTCCGTATGAGGCGCCTAGAGCGTTTGAGTGACGATTTAGACCGTATGCGTGAGTCGATCTATCATTCTGAGAAGGTAGGATCAGATGCCTTTTATAGCGACCTGATGAAGGATAGCTATTACAAGGCTACTTTTGACCTGCAACAGCAGACAGGACTCGCTTATAGCTTCTCTGACTTACCTGAAAAAGAAATCAAGCGCTTGAGGGGGCTAAAATGGACGGGAGATGCCTATTCGGATAGGATATGGGAAAACACAGGGGCGCTCGCTTCAAGCGTAAAAGACGAGCTCCTGATAAGTCTCATGACTGGCCGAAGCGTAAGAGACACATCTCAAGCAATCGCTGAACGATTTGAGGTTGGGCAGAATAATGCTAGGCGTTTAATTCGTACTGAGTCAGCCTTTTTTCATAACCAGATGGAACTGCTCAGCCATGAAGATGCTGAGATTACAAAGTATAAATTCGTAGCAGTTTTGGACAGGCGGACGTCTGAGATTTGCCAAGAACATGATAACAAGGTCTACGATACGGACAAGGCTGTTCCTGGTGTGAACTATCCACCACTACACCCTTGGTGCAGGTCTACGACCATCGCCCATGATGACGATATAGACTACAGCAAACTGGAGCGCAGAGCAAGGAATCCGGTAACAGGCAAGGCCGAGTACGTACCTGCTGATATGAGTTATAAAGAGTGGTATTCTAAGTACGTTGACAAAGACGAAAAAGAACAAAAGAACGCTTTTATGGATTCGTTTTCAAATGGATTGGATTTAAAGCAAAAAACTCTTTCTAATTTTGACCATTACGCTAGAAAGTGGTATAATGATTACGTAGAAAAGCAATTATCTTTTGAAGATATAGAGTTGGCCAGCAATAAGATTAAAGATGTTTTAGAAAACAGCGAATTATCTATGCGCTTCAAATCTGAAAACATAGATAAACTAATAGATTCAACTAGAATTTTGAATCAGTTCGAAACCGGAACAAGCGGTGGTACTGTAAACTTGAAGTATCGTCGCCAAGCAAATGAACAGCTTTTTGGTTTACAAGGGAAAAGATTGAAGAAGCATGACTTTGAAAAGTATGGGTACTTCGGAAATAAAGACCCTTATGAAGATTTTCTATACAATTCAAAAAGCTGGGGTGGCGTTTCGCAATATGGAGATATAATTGTTCGTTTTTCTAAAGATAAAATGTTATCAAGAACAACGTTCACTATAAACAATAGTTTGGGTCCTGCTGTCTACAAGGATTTAGTTGCGGATAACCCTAATTCGCCTCATCTTTTAAGTATTGACAAAAATTATTTACAAGATTATGTCGAACTTTTGAAAAATAAAAATGCAAGAACGCCTGAAGAGTTAACAAAAACATTAGGAATCAGATATATTGAGGCTCAAATCCATGGGGACGTTGGATTGACGGATATCTCCAGTATGTACTTCACTAATAAAATACCAAATAACAATCAAATTAATGCGTTGAAATCATATGGGATTGATGTTTTCGTGAAAGAGGGTGAAAAATTTGTTCGAGTTGAATAAAATATTAGGAATAGATGATAGTCGTAACAACATTCTAGTCACACTAACAGACGGTCGGTGTGCTCTTGTAGATGTAAATCGACGAGGTTTTGTTGTAGAAATTCTATTAGATTCTTTTTACAAATGGATGAGTTTTTCAGATGATTTCACTGAAGAAGATGTTAGTAACGTCAAGGCTATTTTAGCAACCCCAGAAGGCATTGGGTATGGTCCGCTTGCTGAAGAGTATGTAATTAATTCAAAAATAAAACGTGACTTTGATGAAATGAAAAAAGAAATCGGCTATGAATATTAAGCACCTAGAGAAATCTAAGTGCTTTTTTCGTGTTCAGAAAGGAGAGTCTGATGAATAAGTACAAAAAGTTGATAGAATTGATTGAAAATAACGGCCTTGAGATACAATCTAAGAAATGTTACGACCCACAGAGTGCTTGGCATGGTGAGGAGTTATGGATTGTCGATAAGAAAAACCAAAATAAAATTTTTGATTTATCGGGTAACGGTTACTGTTTTCATGACGATAAAGTTGATGAAGCCGTTGAAGAAGTTGAAAAGTATTTGTCTCTTAAAAACATGAATACTTTTGATGCTTTCAAAGAATGGGTAGAAAAGAATGCTAAGACTCAAAAATGATGCTTAGAAAGGAGTAACGATGGAAAACACGATTGATTTCTCAGAGAAAAAGTCTAGTCTGGAGCGTGGTGCTTCCGTGAAAGAAATTTTGGAAGAAAACCTTGAGGCTAGTCATAACTATACGTCGGTATTAGTAGTTTCTTTGGATAAAGATGGTGAGATAAATCTTGGCTATAGCTGGGAAAGTAGTTTGCAGGCATTGGGAATGCTTGAGGTTGCTAAAAACTATATTTTGAACGTACTCAATTAAATCATCCCAGAGACAGGGTTATTATGAGGTACGATTGAAAGGATTGAAAATGGATACAGCAAAAATTGGGATAACCAACGTAGAATTTTTAGGATCAGGAGGAGTTGAGTCAGCGACAGTGAAATTAGAGTTAAATATTTGTGGAACGAATGCATTCGCTGCGATTGAATTACTACCTAAAATATTAACCGACATTTCTTCATTATCGTATGAAGTTGATTGATTATAAGTCAGAAAGGAGTAAAACATGTTTATTTGGGATTGGGTATCAATCGCCTTTGGGTGGTTGGTATTCTTTTGGCTATTTGTTTTAATTGTAGGAACTATTCTTGCGATTTTAACAGGTTTCAGAAATAGAAAGTAGGTGATCCGACATCTTGACTGGCAGGAATAAACCGCTATAAATTACTATAAATTAGTGAATTGAAGAAAGGAATAGAAAAAATGGAAGATTGGCAAAGACGTTTTATCGATGAATACAATGCGCTTAAGGATAAATATACAAAATTACATAAAATGGTTATCAAATACGAAGCTGGTACGCTCAATTTTGAGCCAAAATGCTCAATTGAAGTTTTAAAAAATCAAAAGTGCGCTATGGGTCAGTATTTATACTGGCTAGAAATTCGAGCAGAAATCGAAGGAATCGAATTATAAAACTTAACCGTATGGAATCCCGTACGGTTTTTATATTGTCCAAGCATTGAAGACTCTAAAAGCTATGGAAAATACAGTCGGGGACGACTTTAAAAATAGGAGGTTCGCAATGAACGAAGAAACACAAACAGTCGAAACGGTTGAAGAACAAAAGGTACCTGCAGAACCTGAACAACAACCGCAAGACGAGAAGAAGTACACGGACGCAGACGTAAATGCAATCATTGATCGTAAGTTTGCTAAGTGGAAGTCAGAGCAAGAAGCTAAAGAGAACGAAGCTAGGAAGCTTGCTAAGATGAATGCTGATGAGAAGAAAGATTATCAGCTGAAACAACTTGAGCAAGAACTAGCCAATCGTGAACAAGCGATTGCTCGCAAGGAATTGACCGCAGAAGCTAAGGCAATGCTAAGCGAACGTGGCTTACCAGTTGAATTAGTAGCCGTGGTTGATTTATCAAATGCTGAAGCTGTGACCGAATCGGTCGCAAGCATTCAGAAAACGTGGGAGGATGCAGTCCAAAAAGGTGTATCTGAACGCATGAAGGGTAGCGCACCTATTAAGACTGCGCCGCAACAATCAACAGGGCTTTCAAAAGCTCAATTTTTCCAAATGAGCCATTCAGAAAAGGCTGCATTGAAGCAGTCAAATCCTGAATTGTATAACTCATTTTTGAATTAACTAACAAGGAGAATTTAATATATGGCACAAACTAAAATTGCAAATCTCGTAAATCCCGAAGTAATGGGAGATATGATCGCAGCTAAACTACCAAAGAAATTGCAAGTGATTCCATTTGCAGCTATCGACCGCACGCTTGAAGGCGTACCAGGGAACACAATCACAGTTCCGTCTTACACATATATCGGTGATGCCGAAGATGTAAATGAAGGTGTGGAAGCTGGTGTTGTAGTTCTCGGAACATCTACTAAGACCGCTACAATCAAGAAGGCTATGAAGGCTGTTGAATTGACAGACGAAGCTGTTCTTTCTGGCTATGGTGACCCAGTTGGTAACGCTGAAAACCAACTTGCACTCTCAATCGCCTCTAAAATCGATAACGATGCAATGGATGCTCTTTTGAAAACCAACACTCGTAAATTTGACTCAAAAACAAAAGCAATCAGCTACGATGTAATCGTTGATGCTATTGATTTGTTTGAAGAAGAAGTCAATACCGAAAAAGTAATGTTTGTCAATCCAAAGCAAGTCACAACATTGCGCAAAGATCCAAACTTTATCTCAGCAGATAAATATCCAAACCAAGTTGTAATGACTGGTGAAATTGGTTCAATCGCAAACACTCGCATCGTTCCAACTAAGAAAGTTGCTCTTGATACAACTAGCGCATTTTACACTTGCCCAATCATCAAACTCACTCATGATGATGAAACTGAAAAAGACACTCCAGCGTTGACAGTCTATCTTAAACGTGATCCAAACGTCGAAGTAGACCGGAAGTCATTGAAACGTACTACTGAAATCTCAATTGACGAGTTTTACACAGTCGCAGTTTCAGACGATTCTAAAGTTGTGCTTGCCGAAATTAAGAAATAAGGTCTGAGCTATGAAAGTCAGAGTAAAACAAGCGTTTAATGACTGGCAAGCGAAAGTGAGACGACAAGAGAGCGATGTCTTTGAGATGACAGACGAGCGATTCAACGAATTGTCGCACAATCTCAAGAGTGAGTTCTCTGTCGATATCGCAGATGTTGTCGAAATCATTGACGTAACCGAAACCCAAGGAGACTAGACGACTCCTTACGATTAGGAGGTCTTATGAAACTTGAAAAACTAAAATCATTGACGGGCGAGAGCGAAGAAACAATCCTCTCGTCTTTGCTTTTAAGGGCGGAAAATATCATTTTATCTGAAACGAACCGAGAAAAGCTGACTCCAGCGCTCGACAGGTTACTACCTGAACTTGTAATCGAGCTCTACAACCGCTCAGGAAGCGAAGGAGAGCAATCTAGGAGCGAAGGTGGTATCTCTGTTACCTACGGAGAAAACGGTTTGTCTACAGGTCTTTTACAGCGTATACGCATGCATCGATTAGCGAGGGTGGCAGGTCATGTTTTTGAAAAAGAGTAGACTGAAACCATATAACCTCAAACGGTTCAATAAGACCGTAACGAATGAGGGAGTCGCTAAAGAAGGATATGCGGATGAGGTTGAAGAAGTACGCCTTGAATTGTGGCCGGCGACTAGCAAGCTACAATCTGAGATTTATGGTGACCGTGTCAACGATATCCTGAACGCAAATGCGAGCAAGGATGCAGATATCAATGTCAAAGACGGCGTCTGTATCGATAGCAAGACGGATGTCACGCATCGGGTTATCTCAAAGAAGGTATACAGTCATCATCAAGTTTTGGAGTTGGAACGTGTCAGGTTTAATCGGAGCAGATAGCTTAATCGCTAAGTGTCGTAAGCTATACGGTGCAAAGAGCAACGAGATAGTAGGACAAGCGGTCTTGCATGCTGCCAAAACAGTCGTACAAGCTGAAGCGAAACTCAGAGCACCAGCGAATGAGGGTGAGTTGAGAAATAGCATCAGAGTCCGTCTGAAAATAAACGGCAACAAGATATCGAGCGAAGTCTTTACAAACTCAGACCACGCTGCCTATGTCGAACTTGGAACGGGTCCAAAAGGACAAGTTAGCCACTCTGGCATATCGCCAGAAGTCAGCGTGTCCTATCGGTCTAGCCCCTGGTATGTGCATGAAGACCAAATCAATGTCGGACCTTACCACTTTGCTAAAAGAGGTGAGTTCTACAAAATGTATGGTCAGCCTGCGCAACCTTACTTGTATCCTGCTTTGAAAGATAACCATGACCGTGTTTCAAGAAGCGTTTCAAAATTCGTTAGTAGAAAGATAAGAGAACAAATAAAATGATTAACATCAAGCCTTTAATTTACAAAGAATTGCAAAAGGTCGCAGATAATGTGACCGATACTTATCCAGACGATTGGGAGAATGTCCCAGTCGTCATTTTTTTGGAAGAACAAAATAAACCGGGTGAATGGTTCGATGACCAAGAGAAAAAGTCGCATATCCGCTATAAGGTGGATATCTTCGACAAAGACAGCACAAGCGATTTAGCAGTAAAAATCAATGAAATTTTCGCATCTTTAGGATTGCGAAGAACTGATTGTCAGGACGTGCCTGACCCGTCGCATTTGCGTCACAAGTTGATGCGCTTTGAGGGAATCGTTGACCTGAATTCACAATTGGTTTATCAATACAGAATGGAGAATTAATACATGTTAGCAAATGGAATTAAGCTTGCTTTTAGCGAAACTAAAGGCGATTATCAAAACCTTGTAGGTTTGAAAGAAGTACCTGAATTTGGTATTGAACCTGAAAAAGTCGAGAATACGACTCTTGCAGACAAGGTTAAAAAATATGAATTTGGTATTGGTGATGCCGGGGAACTTGAGTACAAATTCGCTTATGATAACTCAAGTGAAAACGCTCCTTATCGTGTCTTGCGTAAGGCGGCAGACAGCAAGAAGAAACTCTTCTTCGAGCAAACCTACCCAGATGGTACTAAGGTTACTTTTGAGGGTCAAGTATCAGTTAAATTGGGTGGTGGCGGAGTGAACTCTGTTATCGAATTCACGCTCAAGATTGCCTTGCAGTCTGAATTGACATTCGTTGATGGAATTGGAGGTTAATAGATGGCTCTACCATACGCAACTTGGAAAGTTAGTGAGGATAAGGAGTTAAAGCTCCGCCTCACGTCTTTGCAAGCTACCAAAGTTGAAGAAAAAATCGGATCAAACTTACTCAAGGTATTCATGCCCGCTGAAGGTGAAACCTTTGCTTTGCCACCACTGAAAGTCATGTTGCTACTGACCCATGGAGCACTTCAAAAGTTCGAGCATGGACTCTCATTTGAAGATGTATCTGACCTATACGACGACTATGTTGACAACGGTGGGGATCAGGCAGCATTCATGGCAGACGTCATCTTGCCAACGCTTCAAGTATCGGGTTTTATGCCACGGGAGAAGGAAGGCAAGAAGAAAGCTCCCAAGAAATAAAAAGCCAAAATGGAAGTAGTCGATTAGAAGAGACTACTGTCCATTCAGTAAAAGAAATGGTCGAGAGGTTATACCCTATGTTCTTGGACATCGGGGGAAAGCCTCTCGATTTTTGGGATTTAACGGTACTTGAAATCAGAGACATGATTGAAAGCTATAATCGTGTCACGATTCAAAAGCAAAAAGAAAAAATCATTGAATCTTACAGACTTTCGCAGATGATAGCAAATAATGTATCCATGTTACTTTCAAAAGATGCTAAACCGCTTGAAGTATGGGATTATGCTCCTGAACTTTTTGAGAAAGAACGAAAGCAGGTCGAACAAGCAAGATTGGCCCAAGAATTGAAATTGCATAAGGAACGCATGCGCATGTTTGCTGAGAGTCATAACCGAAAAATGAAAATGAAAGGAGAATAGATGGGAGTTACTCTTGATGAGCTCAAGGTAATGATTGACGCTGAAATCGCACCTTTCAAAAACAAGATGAAAGAAGTCGAGAATAAGGTCAAAGATGCCTCTAGCAAAGTACAGTCATCAACCGACAAAATCAAGGCACAGTCTGGCTCAATGCTAGGTGTGTTTGGTAAGCTAGCTAAATTCGCTGGTTTTGCCTATCTTGGTAAGAAATTGTTAGATGTCGGTATGTACTCTACGCAGATGGCTCTTGAAGTCACGGCATCTGTCAACCAAATCAAGCGTCAAATGGGCGAGAGCTCACAGACATTCTTAAAATGGGTAAATGATAATGCAAACGCTATGAATATGGGCGTTGGTGAAGCGACAAAATACGGGGCGGTGTATTCAAACCTATTTTCTGGCTTTATCAAGGACTCTAACAAGCTGAGTGCGTATACTGCTAAGATGCTTCAGACATCGGCAGTAGTTGCAGAGGGTTCAGGACGTAGTATTACAGATGTTATGGAGCGTATTCGTTCTGGCTTGCTAGGGAACACGGAAGCAATTGAAGATTTGGGAATCAACGTCAATGTGGCCATGATTCAATCCACAGAAGCGTTCAAACGCTTTGCAAATGGCCAAAGCTGGGACCAACTTGATTACCAAACTCAACAACAAATCCGTTTAATGGCTATCCTGGAGCAGGCGACTGCTAAGTATGGCACGACCTTGTCGCAGTCCGTCAACGGACGCATTAGCTTGTTTAAATCGCTATTGAAAGATGCTGCCTTGAACGTAGGTAATGCCTTCTTACCGATTATCAATGCTATCATGCCAGTCTTAAATTCATTTGCTATGGTCTTGAAGAACGTGACTGCTAAACTCGCTGAGTTTATCGCTTTGATGTTTAACAAGAAAGCGACGGTTAAAGATGGCGTTGCTGGCGCAGTCGGTGACATGAACGGAGCCTTACAAGATGCAGCAGGTGGCGCAGGAGACCTCGCAGATGCCATGGGTGATGCTGATGATGCTTCAGGAGGTCTAGCTGATAACCTTGGAGATTCTGCCAAAAATGCCAAGAAAGCAGTCAAAGAATTGCTTGGGTTAGCCGGTTTTGACGAAATCACGCTCTTGAACAAGAAGGACGATTCGGACGACGGAGGCTCTGGCGGTTCTGGCGGTGGCGGTAAAGGCAAAGGAAAGAAAGGAAAAGGCGGAAGCGGGCCTTTCAAAGACATCTTACCAGAAGTAGCCTTGACTGACATGGATAACCAATTCAAGAGCATCTTTGACGGTCTTGGAGACAAGCTGAAAGGTCTATCTGACCTATTTAGCAAAGGGTTTTCTGCAGCATTCAGAGCAGAAGGTTTGGAGCGTATCACGAATGCTATCGGTCGAATCAGAAAGACTCTCGAAGAAATTGCTACTGATCCGCGAGTAGTCAACGCCTTTAATGGTATGGCTGGGAAAATCGCTTATGCATTGGGGCAGATAGCGGGCTCTATCGGCACAATTGGAGTCGGTATCGGCGTTTTCCTTGCTGAAAGCATTGCAAATGGCCTAGGTCGTCAAAAAGAGCGTATTATTCGCTCTCTAGTAGCTCAGTTTGAGAACACAGGCAATATGTTTGCCTCGGCCGGAAACATCGCTCAAGCGTTCGCAGACGGCTTCTATGATGTCATTACATCGACTGGCGCTATTCGTATTGGAAGTTCAATTGTGTCTGCCATTCTAGCAATTCAATCTAGCATTGTAGAGATTGGCTTCAAACTCGGCGGTGACCTACTTAAAGGTCTTGAGCGAATTGTTACGGATAACATGCCTGGCATTGCTGAGATTTTCTCAAATACTTTGTCTGACATCGCTCCAATCTTTGAAAGTGCTGAACAAGCAATCAATGACCTGTCAGATTCAATCAGTCGTGTGTATGATAATTACATTCGCCCATCGATTGAATCATCAACGAAAGCTATATCAGGCATTATTGGTTTGTTTGTAAACGGGTGGAACAATCACATCCAACCCGTTATAGAGAAACTCGGTCAAGGTTTCTCGGACACGATTGGCAAACACATTTCTCCATTTATTCAAAAAATTTTGGAGATGGTCGCAAGTTTCCAAGAAATGTCACAAGTCATTACTGCTTACGTTGCACCAGTAATTGGCTTTATCGTTGAGGAATTGACGAGAACTTTTGCTCCAGCTCTTGAATACATTGGAGAAGCCTTCCGTGTATTATTCAACACGGTTGCTGATATCTTGGGTGGCATAGCGGACTTTGTTAAGGGTGTATATGACATCATCACTGGCATTCTCACAAGTGATATGAGTAAGATTTTTGACGGTTTCACCGAAACGGGCGATGCCATCATGAACATCTTATCAACACTCCTCACGGCTTTGTTAGATTTAACAGTCGCGGTTCTGAAGTATATTTGGGACACGATTGTAGCAATCTTCCAAGCAATCTGGGATGGTATCGTGGCCATCTTCACGCCTCTCGGAGAATGGTTCTCGGAGCGCTGGAACGACATCACAACTGTTTTAGCCGACGTGGCTAAATGGTTTGGTGATATGTTCCAGAAAGCTTGGAATGCTCTAACGAATGTATTCTCATCAATCGGAACTTGGTTTGGTGAACGTTGGAACGATGTAACGACTGCGCTTGCTAACGTTGCTACGTGGTTTGGAAACATTTTCAAAACAGCATTTGAAGCAGTCAAGAACGCATTCAGTACGATTGGTAGCTTCTTCTCTGGTGTTTGGACCACGGTCAAGAATATCTTCGTGAATGCTGGTCAAATGGTCGGTAGCGCAGTAGGTGGCGCATTCAAGAGCGCGGTTAATGCAGTTCTCGGTACGATTGAAAATGTGGTCAATGGTTTCATTGGTATGATAAATGGTGTTTTGGATGCTATCAGAGGTCTACCCGGTTTAGGTTGGGTTGGTAGCGTAGGAACTATAAGTCTCCCTCGGTTGGCTCGTGGTGGTATCGTTGATAGTCCGACAGTAGCCATGATTGGTGAAGCGGGTAAAGAGGTAGTCATGCCACTTGAAAATACTGGATTCTTGCAAACCATGGGTCGCATCGTAGGCGGTGCGGTCGTAAACGCTCTAGGTGGTGGATTGCCACAATCTGGAGGATTCAGCGGTAGCGGTGATATCGTTATCCAAATCGGCGGACATGAATTTGGTCGTGTAGCTATCCAAGAAATCAATCGAGAACAAGAACGTGCAGGACAAGTCTTGCTTAACATTTAGAGGGAGGTAAAATGGCACGTTTAATTATCAATGGGCTGGCTGTTAAGCCTCCCAAATCTTTTCAAGTCGGTATACAAGACATCGACGGAGAGACTGGTCGAAATGCTAACGGAGACATGGTGCGTGACCGTATCACGACCAAACGAAAATTAGATTGCGAATGGGGCATGCTGACTCAAGATGAAATGAGTCAGCTTTTAAATGCCGTATCGCCTGAATTTTTCACGGTATCTTATCCTGACCCGATGTTAGGACAAACCACTAAGACGTTTTACGTTGGAGACAGAACAGCTCCAAGTTATTCATTTACTGATAAGTTCAAGCCATGGTCAGGCGCTAAATTTAATCTGGTAGAAAGGTAGGTTAGAACATGGATATATTTAGACGAAAAAAATTTGATGAAGCTATGTTTGCTAAAAACCGTACTCTTGCTATCAGAGTAGGACAGTATCAGTCAAGCGATATCAAAGAAGCTCATTTCGATTATGGTTATATCAAGGGTGATACATACAAGCCGGGCGGAACGTGTGCTGGCAGTGGTAAAATCACGTTCACAAGCATCATTACCACTTTCAATAAGCTAGATAAGGTTTACCCTGAAATCGGTCTTTTAGTAGACGGAACCTATGAATGGGTCAAAATGGGTGAGTATTTCATCAACGATATTGAAATCGACCGAAACCGAAACACGACTACGCTTGATCTAATGGATGGGATGTTCAAACTCAATCGTGAACATATCACAGATTTGACTTATCCAGCGAAAATTAGACAAGTGATTAAAGAAATCTGCTTAAAAACGGGTATCGAACTTGCGAACGAAAACATGGATATTACATCCATGAATTATGCAATCGAAAAGATGCCAAAAGATAAAAAAATGACATTCAGAGACGTCTTGAGTCTAGCTACTCAGATGCTCGGGATGTCTTGTTTCTTTAATCGAGAAGGAAAACTTGAAATCAAAGAATTAACCGAGTCAGGCATCACGATTACAGCAGATAGCTACTTTATGCACGGATTGACCAAGAGTGAAGTTCAGTATCAGATAGCTGGGATAACTTGCAAAAAAGAGAAGGAGACTCTCACGGTTGGTATGCGTACTGGTCGATCATTGGAATTGGATAATCTATTTATGTCCCAATCGATTTTGGATAATCTCTATCACAAAATCAAGGATATTCGCTATTATCCATTTAACTTGAATTATCAAGGTCATTTACTACTAGATGTTGGTCAGTGGGTGACTATCAAGACGAACAAGAGCGAGACGTTCAAATCTCCAGTATTGAGCCAGTCGTTCACATTTAAAGGCGGTCTGCGTGGCCGTATCAGCGCAGACAGTAAAGCCGGGAATGATGCGCAGTATTCGTACGCAGGAACGCTCACAAAAAAGATTGAGCAATTCAGCGAATTTGAGAAGCAAATTCAAAACCAAATCGAGGAAGCAGATAAAGGGTTTGACAAGAAAGTCGAGAAAATCAAGAATGACTTTAATGACCAGATTGAACTTGCCAAAGCTAAAGTTGAAGAGGCAAGGCGAAATCTAACAGACACAATCGACCAGCGTTTCAGAGATTTCGACAGCACTGGTTTGAACGAAATCAAACAAAAGGCCGACGAGGCCTTGCGAAACGCTGGTGCGAGCTCATCTCTTGCTCAGGAAGCGAAGCAAATCAGTGAGCAAGTGAGACGACAACTTGATACCAAAGCTGACCTCGTCGAATTTCAGCGAGTGAAAGAAACCAATCAGCTCTATGAGAGAATAATTGGTCGTAGCGAGTCTGACATTGCTGAGAAAGTCTCACGTATGGCTATGACTAGCCAACTCTTTCAAGTTGAAGTAGGCAAATATGCCAACGCTGGCGGTCCGAATATGCTCCGAAATTCGAGAGCAGACGATGGTTTGAAATACTGGTCTGAAGCGAATGGTCGTTTGGGGTTCACGTCACATGTATTCTACTTTAACGGACAGAAGCGCATGTTTGAATTGCAACCAGGGGCCGTTGTTAAAAGTCCACGTTTTATTGCCAAGAGAAACACAGACTACACATTAAATATTTTAGGGTTTGACAACAACTCAAAATATCTCAAGATTTATTTTTGCAAGCGTAAAAAAGGGTCTAGAGCTGATTTTGAAGAAAAACAGATTATCTATGATGGAAAGCCAAGATGGACTAATGGACCAGTTCTTGACAACGAAAAAACTATCAAAAAATCCTTCAAATTTAACGTTGGTGACTTCGATGATGGCTATCTGCAATTTGAATACGACCGTAACAATCCTAACAAATGGGGCGGATTGTTCATGACAGAACTTGATTTCTACGAAGGCACGACTGACCGCAAATGGCAACCAGCTCCTGAAGACGCGACTATGGAAACGGATGAAGCTGTTCGTACTATTCAAAATCAACTTGATGGTTCGTGGTCTGTCAAGAACTTGACTAGCGCAGGTTCAATCATTTCACAAATCAATGCAACGAACAATCAAATTCTGATTGAAGCCGAGAAAATTAGGCTCAAGGGCAAGACCTTACTTGATGAGCTGACAGCTATTCAAGGTTATTTCAAACGCTTGTTTGTTGGTGAGGGAGCATTTGCTAAGCTGAACGCTGAAATTATTGGTTCAAAGACTATCACAGCTGACAAGCTGATTATGGACCAAGCGATGGCTCGGATGTTCGTGTCAAGCGATATCTTCACGGATACGCTTGCTGCTAAAGAAGCCTTCATCAACAAATTGAGGTCAGTTGTAGTATCTGCGACCTTGCTAGAAGGTTACAAAGGAAAAATCGGTGGCTTTCAAATTGGTACGCATGACAAGGATCCGTCAACTTATTGGCTGACTGGAACGAACCAGTTTGAAGTTGGTATGAGCAGTGGTGATACGAAGTGGGGCCAAACAGCTCTTTGGGTGAACTGGGGAGATAATTGGACCAAGCCGAGCGACTATGCTTGGTTTGTTAAGCGATCTGGAGAAATGCACTGTTATAATACTGCCCATTTTTGGAGAAGACCTGTTGTTCATGGAGATTTGGAAGTAAGAGGTGATATTCTTTATTACAACAATGAAGGTAATAGAGTTGCTGGAAGATGGATGTATTCTTCTGAGTATAGAAAAATTGAAAGATCAAATGGATATCTTTATTTTTATCTAGGACCTGGTTCCTATGACTGGATTCCTATGAATAAAGAAATCTCAGACCGTCGCTACAAATCAAATATCGAAGCTAGCCAGGTCTCAGGCCTCGATGTAATCGAAAACTTGAAAACGTATAGCTATCGCAAAGAATACGATGGGAAAATAGAGGACATCGCTTGCGGTATCATGGCGCAAGATGTACAGAAGTACGCTCCTGAAGCGTTCTTTGAGAATCCAGATGGTGCATACTCTTATCGCGCATTTGAATTGGTGCCTTATCTTATCAAGGCCATTCAAGAACTAAATCAAAAAATACAGAAATTGGAGAAAAAGAATGAATGACACAGACAAACAAATCAGCAGTCTAGCGATTAAGTCACTAAGCGAGAGAGTTGCCAAAGAGGCTACTCAATCGGCTACGCTCGAAGCTCTATACACAGTAACCGCTATGGAGCTTGAGCAAATGAAGCAAATCATTGAATCGGATGAAAAACTCAAAGCGAAATTTGAAGAAGTGAAAGGAAAAATGACAAATGGCAATTAACAACTATGAATTGGCAGGTAAGCCTTACACTCGTGGCCTTGGGGATAATGTCAAGACCGTGGTTGAAATTCGTCTGTCGGAAGGTAATCGCTACAGTACGAACATGCGTGAGCTGGCAGGTGACAGGACAAACGAACCAGAAGACGTTTTGATTCAAGCAGTGCTTGATATCATCAAAGCAGAACTAGATCCAGGCTCAGCAATCGTGAAGGCACAAGCTAAGCTTGAAGAGGCTGAGCATAAAATCGCTGAGAATGAAACTAAGCAAAATGAACTCTCTGAACTCGTTAAACAGACTCAAGAGAACGCTCGCTTGAGTGGCAAATTGCTTCATATCATGGTCTTGAACTCAGTTATGAGCAAGAACATTGCTTATGGGACTACTTACAAAGAGTTAGTTGAACTCATTCCACTTGCTGAAATTGGCAAAACGTACATGGCAAACGACCTCATCACGATTGAGGATTCAAGCCATGTTGAGGTCAACGGCGAAGGCAAGCGTATCTTGATTCATTTGAATAAGGAATTTACTTATAACGGAGAGCCTATCAGCGCATTTGCTACGAATGGCGCCCTTGAGCAAAATGGAACTGGTGTCGCTTGGAAATTCGAAGGGAAAGAATAGGGGTGCTTATGCCAGGATATGAACGACTAATCTTGCAAATCTTTCTTTCTCTAATTCCTGTGATTGGACTTTATTTTTCGATGAAAGATAAGGCTACCAAGCAAGAGAATCGTCTTACGATTTTAGAGAAAGATATCGAAAATCTGAACGAATTCAAGACATCAGCCAACAAGCGGCTTGATAACCACGATGAACAGAATAAGGCTATCTTAGTACTAGCTGAGCAAGTGAAATCGCTTGGTGAGGATGTAAGAGAGCTTAAAAGCTTGATTCAAAATAAACAACAATAAAAAGGAGAAACTCAAAAATGATTAACTGGAAATTGCGCTTGCAAAACAAAACAACTCTCATTGCTCTTCTTGGAGCAATCTTCCTTATGACCCAACAATTCGGGCTTGAAATCCCCAAAAATATCCAGGACGGTGTGAACACATTCGTTTACATCCTTGTCTTGATTGGTGTTGTCAATGACCCAACGACATCAGGAATCTCAGATAGCAAACGTGCTCTTGAATACTACGAACCAAGCGAGGATTAGACCATGGTAGAAATCATTAACCATACAATTTTTAATGGAATTTCAGGCTCACGTCCAACTGAGCGACCAAAGTATTATGTCTTACATAATGATGCTGGCTCAAAAAGCGCAAAGGCCTACATCGAATGGCTCCAGTCACGATATGACAATGGTCAGGCTGAACTTGGTTTCGCACATTATTACATCACAAGAGATGCAATTGTGCGAGTTGAAGACACTTACAATGGCACCTGGAGCGCTGCGAACTATGATGCCAACATGAACTCTCTTAGCTATGAAGTATGCCAGCAGTTGAGCGCATCAGACGCCGAGTTTATCGAAAATGAAAACATGGTATTGCGACAAATGGCCGAGGATATGACTTATTATGGTGATACTCCAAATTATAGCAACATCAAGTTTCATAACGAGTTTTCAAGCACCTCATGCCCTGCACGGTCCCTTGAATTGCACGGTGGCTACAATGATAGCTTGCGTGACTATGTGATTGCTAAAATCAAGCATTATCAGTCGCTTGGTTCTACCGTCCAAGAAATGCTTGGTGGCGATGATATCGAAATCGGCTGGAAGAAAAATGCGACTGGCTGGTGGCATGTTAATTCAGACGGCTCTTACCCTGCTAATAGCTGGCAGAAGATTGACGATGTCTGGTATTACTTCGATAGCAACGGCTACATGAAGGCTAACGCTTGGCACAAGCATACGGACGGATACTGGTATTACTTGCTACCAAGTGGTGCCATGGCGACTGGTTGGGCACTCATTGCCAATAAGTGGTACTACTTCAAAGAAACTGGTGCAATGGCCACTGGATGGGTCAAATATAAAGACCACTGGTACTACCTAGATGCCAAGGATGGCGACATGAAATCCAAACAGTTCATTAAATCAGCTGACGGCTCAGGCTGGTACTACCTCAATTCAGACGGCACAATGGCAGACAAGCCAGAGTTTACTGTTGAGCCTAATGGACTCATCACTACTAAATAATTTTTTAGAAAATAGAAAGGAAATTTTCTAAAATATTGTTCTAATTGTAACCGCAGGCTTATGCTTGCGGTTTTTTTGTTTGCTATGAAGCAAGAAATTATCTAACTGACCGACATCAATGTCGGTACCAAAGTTACAAAATAAATGATTTGTCTGAAAAATTGACTTGTTGATATCAACAATTAGCTTTATAAAGCGCATGGTTGCCAATTTTGTTGATGCCAACAAAATTGCTCTGAAAGTACTGTCTGAATTAAAGAAGTAATAATTTTTTCACTACTTTTTTTGATTCCTTACGAATAGATAAGTAGGAGGAAGAAAACATGAACATTTTGAAGATTGAACTTGCGAGCATAGAGCAGACTGATTTAGGATTTGAGCATTGGGTAGATGTGACTTATACTGTGCCTATATTGAAAAATGAGTACACGGTCAAGCTGTTGCTGTTCATGGAATGCAAGATAGAGGACCAGGAAGTGATTGAATATCTGGTCAGCACCTGGAAGTATCGTGATCTCGTGCTGCACTCGGTGCGGATGTATGAGATGGAATCGGACGAGACATAAGACCGTGAGCGAATCACGGTTTTTATTTGTCTGAAAAAGTCTCTCATGGTATAATAACTTAAAAATAAAATTAGTAGATAGCTAACAGGGATACACTAAAGGATACAACAATCCTTTTACAAGTTGGTCTAATAAGGTTTTTATAACTCCCACCGGCTCCATTATTCTTTCACCAACCTTGGAAAAACGTTGTTAAATCAACGTTTTTTGTTTTTGCCTTTGGTATTCATTGGCATTCTTTTTCAAAAAAGGCAGACCCTAAAACAGACTCTCTTTTTGAAGAAGGTCTGTCGTATCCTAGAAATCTATATCCTTTTGTTTTATGAAATCATATAGTGTTTGTATTATTTGATTTTTAAATACTTGCGATAAAAAAACTGCACCGAAATGCAGTTTTTGTTTTTCTACGGAAGACATGGGATTCGAACCCACGCACGCTGTTACACGCCTACCGCGTTTC
>ERZ1036435.253-NODE-253-length-36826-cov-4.689157_pt1 | contig 36826 bp, 62 predicted proteins | sample MGYA00514223_ERZ1036435 | MGnify/ENA primary metagenome ERZ1036435 (study PRJEB33795, sample SAMN09464927) | human gut metagenome | host: Homo sapiens | place: USA: Stanford, California | collected 2016-08 | study: EMG produced TPA metagenomics assembly of the... | reverse complement strand
TGCTCAGGAGTCTCGTGGGATCGGAGATGAGTATACGAGACACAAACTGGTGACGGTTTAAACCCGCAATGTGGATTGATAGACGAATACCACGCACATAAAACATCCGAGATTTACGAGGTACTGAAATCGGGGCAGGTAGCACGACCACAACCATTAATTAGTATTATTACCACAGCAGGGTTCGACTTATCGAATCCTTGCTATAAGGAAGAATATAATTACGTAACTAAATTGCTAGATCCAAACGATGATACAGAAAACGAATCCTATTTCGCTATGATTAACGAATTAGACGATGGCGATGATATTAAGGATGAGCGTAACTGGATAAAAGCGAATCCGATTGTAGCAACTACTGAAGAAGGTATTAAATTCTTACGTGACGAATTACGAATCGCATTGGATGTACCTGAAAAGATGCGTAATTACTTAACTAAGAACATGAACAAATGGGTAGATATGCCTGAAGCAGGGTATATGGATATGGAAAAATGGAATCAAGCAGAATTAGAAGAAGACGATTTTGCAGAGTTCGCAAAAGGTGCAAGTGTGTATTTAGGGTTCGACTTATCCATGACAACCGACTTAACATCCATTGGAGTGGTAGCACGTAAGGGAAACGAGTATCGAGTGAAACAATTATCATTCATGCCTAGCGATAAGTACTATGAGCGTATTTCGAAGGATAAGGTACGCTTTGATGTATTTAGGGATAGGGGCGAATTAATACTCACGGATGGTTCTATCGTTGATTATACCCTTGTTAAATCGTACATAATGAAGTTCTGTAAGGACTATAACGTGCAGGAAGTATGTTACGACAAATGGAATGCAGTCCAGTTAGTGCATGAGTTAGAACAGGAAGGATTGCTTATGGTAGAAATCGAGCAATCAATCCGAATGCTGACGGATGCAACAAAGAAATTCAGAGAGTGCGTGTATAGTAACACGTTGAAACATTATCAAGATAAATTATTGAAATGGTCTATGGGTAACGCACGATTGGTGGTAGATGCTTCCGAAAACGTGAAAATCACGAAATCAAAGAGTGTAGACCGAATCGACCCTGTTGCTGCATTACTAAACGCATTTAAACGTGCTGTGGAAGGACAAAGAGCTGAAGACTTTAACAAGATTATTTTAAGTGATGATTGGGGGTTTTAGATTGAAATATTATGATTTAATCTTCCTACTAGGAATACTGATTATATTAGGCACAACGTTTTATATTGACTTGATTATAGGTCTATATGCAACGGGTGTCTTTTTTAGTGCATTCGGATTTTTAGTAGCAAGTAAACATAAAGAAAGGGGGTGATATATGAATGTTAGAGAGCATAATTCCTAGAAAGGCAGTAGAGAGTGTAGCAAACGGTGAAACTGGTTGGGAATCTGCATTCCAGTACCTAGTGGATAATTCTGTAAGAGCAGGAAAGATACCACCTACCGCAAACAATGCGACACAATTCGCTACTGTATATGCGTGTATTAACGTATTAGGCGATGATATTGCAAAGCTACCGTGGAAGTCATATAAGAATCATAAAAATTACATTGAGAAGGATTCATCGAGCGATGTATCACACGTATTAAACGTGCGACCAAACCGCTTTATGAATCCTTTTGTGTATAAAAAATTGATTATCACGGATATATGCACATATGGAAACCACTTTTCGTACATTTCATTCGATAAACGGGGTGAAATTGACGAATTAATTCCCCTTGACCCGTCCAGCACACAGGTAGTTGTGGACAGAAAAACCCGTGAATATGGCTATCAAACGACCTATAAAGAACAACCTATCACGTTCTTACCACACGAAATCTTCCACATTAAAGCCTTATCAAAGGATGGAATCGTAGGTATTTCACCACTTCAATCGATTCGTGAGCAAATGTCCACGATGGATATTGCGACTGCGTTCAATAAAGGAATGGTTGAGAAAGGCGGCTCACCGCAAGGAATTTTAGAAGTGGACGGTACGTTTGATAAGGAAGTTAAAACAAAGATTCGTGAAGAATGGCAACGTGTAAATTCGAATGAAAATATCGCAGTTGTGGATTTAGGAATGAAATATAAACAAATCGGTATTTCACAACAAGATATGCAATTCCTAGAAATGATGAAATTCTCGCAACAACAAATTGCAGCAATCTTCAAAGTTCCACTACACAAAATCAACGAATTAACACACGCAACGTATACAAACATCGAACACCAATCCTTAGATTACGTGAAAAACACATTACAACCGCTAGTCACACAGCTAGAAGAAGAAGCAAATTACAAGCTATACACGACTAAACAACGAAATGAAGGACATTATTGCAAGTTCAACATGGACAGTGAGTTACGTGGAGATAGCGAAAGTCGTGCGAAAGTACAACAAATCAATCTTTCTTACGGTATGAAATCACTAAATGAAGTAAGGGCGCAAAACGAAGATAGTCCTTATGAATCTGAACTAGCGGACAAACCATTAATGACATTGAACCTTGTTCCTTTAGATATTGCAGTTGAAGCAGCAACGAATCGATATGGAGCAAGTCAACGTAACCCGAAAGGAGGTGAAGACGATGGAAAAGGAAATGCGAATACTGACGAATCCAGTGGAGATTCGAAGTGATGAAGGAGAAACACCCGTAATCACTGGATATGCACTTAAATTCGAGCGTTGGAGTAAACCGATGTACGGATTTAGAGAAAAACTTGCTAGAAACTGTTTAGACAATGCAGATATGACTGACACAGTGGCGCTTATTAATCATGATTACAACCTTACTTTAGGGCGTGTGGGATTGAATTTAACGCTTGCTATCGATGACATCGGATTGAGATTCGAAATTATCCCGACCGATACAAGCTATGCAAAAGACTTACTTGCAAACATGAGGGCAGGAATCATTACGAAATGTTCATTCGCATTCACGATTGACATAGACGGTCAAGAGTGGAAAACGGGTGAAGAATATGACGAACGAACGATTACAAAAATTAAGAAATTGTATGATGTTTCGATTGTGACTGACCCAGCGTATGACGATACCGAAGCGGTAACGAATATGCGCAGTTATGAAGAATTTAAAAACAATAACCGTAACCGTGAAATCGAGTTACTAGATCTAGAAATGGAAATTTTAAAATAAAAGGAGATTTATAAAATATGAACGAACGTGAATTAAGAACAGCATTAGCAGAAAAACAAGAAGCATACAACCTTGCTAAAAAAGAAGGTAAATCAACTGACGAATTACGCTCTATTGTGGACGAAATTAAAGAACTACGTGCACAATTAGACTTAGAATTAGAAGTACGTGCAAACTCTATTCCAGAATTGAAAGAAGTAGTTAAAACTGAAGTGCGTAAAGAAGATGTAGATATCGAAAAAGAATATCGTAATATCTTTATGAAGATTGTTCGCAATCGTGCAACAAGCAAAGATATGAACGACTTGAAAGATTTAGAAGAACGTGCAAAAGATAACCCAACAGCAACACCATTCTTAAAATCTGACACTGACGAAAACGGTGGTTACATCGTACCTAAAGATGTTAAGACTGAAATTAACGAATACAAACGTACTCAATTATTCGACTTATCACAATTAGTTACTGTGGTAACAACTAAATTCACAAAAGGTTCTCGCGTGTTTGAAAAATTAGAAGACCAAACAGCGTTTGCCAACATTGATGAATGGGATAAAATCGAAGATATTCCAGCACCTAAATTCGAAAAGAAAGAATATGCGATGAAATCATTCGCAGGTATTCTTCCAGTACCACGTCAATTATTACAAGATACTGATGCATCACTTATGGCATTCTTAGCACGTTTTATTGCTAAAAAATCATTGTTCACTCGTAACTCTCAAATTTTAGCAATCCTTAACGGGTTAACAAAACGTACTAAAGACATTGTATATACAGACGATTTAAAAGCTATCTTAAACAAAGAATTAGACGGTGTGTTCACTGCTGGTGCTAAAATCGTTACTAACCAAGACGGATTCAACTGGTTAGATACTTGCAAAGATGAAAATGGTAACTACTTAATGCAACGTGATGTGACTTCTTCTACTGGATTCTCATTATTCGGACATGAAGTAGTAGTTGTTCCTAACTCTACATTAAAATCAACAGGTACAAAAGCGCCTGTATTCGTAGGTGACTTAAAAGAAGCTGTAATGTTATTCGATCGTGGCGAATATGAAGTGTTATCTACTGAAGTAGGTGGAGATGCATTCCGTCGTAACTCTCATGACATCCGTATTATCGACCGATTCGATGTACAAAAATGGGATACTGATGCAGTTATTGCGACACAAATTGATGTATCAAAAGACCCTGCATTCCCTTCTACTGGTAAAAAATCACCAGCAGCATAATTAGATAAAGGGGGTATAGATGTATGATTGTAACCCCACAGGAAATAGCAACAATCCACAGATACGATGAAGAAGAACTACCGTTTATTATTGATTTAATCAGAGGGGCGGAGTTCTTCTTATTTACTGCTGGAGCATATAAACCAACCAACCCACTGACTAAGGCTGTAACGGAATTAATCGTTGGTTTTTGGTTGGATAATCGGGAATCGAATTATACAGATTACATTAAAATTGGGCAGTTCCCGTTGGGTATGCAGTCGCTTATCTTATCGATTAAATACTCACAGGAAGAAAATAAAATGCCTGTGCAAGAATAGGTGGTGTGAATCATGAGAAAGGTAAGAGCGAATGATTTTAGACATCACATTCAGTTCTACGAGCAAAAGGACATTCCAAATGGTCGTGGATATGATACGCAGTGGATTCCAGTATTCAAATTATGGTGTAGGAAAAAGGTAATCTTCCGTGAACAGCTTGAATCTGTAATATCGGGTGGGAATACCTTGCGTGACCGTAAAGAACTGGAAACACGTTACACAACGAAATTAACCACTGAACATCGGTTTAAATACAAAGATAAACTGTATGAGATTTCGATTGTGGGAGATTCAGAAGGAGATTGCAAGACGATACGTTTCTTAGGTGAAGCAGTTGTGGACGGTGGTGCATAAATGGGTGGCAATTTAGAAATAAAAGGTATTGATGAAACTTTGGCTAAACTACGAAATATAAGCGTTACTGTTGATAGAAATAAAAATCGAATCATCCGTGATAGCGCAGAACCTTACATGGAAGCACTCAAAAAAATCACACCGTATGATACGAGCGAAAAGCGTAAGCATCCACAACACGCAAAGGAACACATTGTGCGCACAAACGTAGTACACAATGAAGATGGAGAGAGTATTGTAAAAGTAGGTTATGACAACGACACAGGTTGGTATATGTGGTTTCTTGAAAAAGGAACTTATAGTAAGGGGAATCCTAAAGGGATTGCACCTAGACACTATGTGGAATTAACGTTAGAAAGTACAAAAGGTGAAGTTGCAAAAGTTCAAGAAGAAGGCTTGCGGAGATTAATAGAAAGGTTTACATGATGTTTGATTTAGAGATTGTAATTCAAAAGGCTTTAACGAGCAATAAAACAATCACAGATTATGTTGCAAAATCAAAGCAAGGTTATCCGAACGTTGGGGCGAATCGAACCCCACACGGAACATTCCCTTTGATTGAATATCATCAAATTATGGGGAATGATGACAGATTTTGCGATGATAAACTGTGGACACGCACTTATAGATTTCAAGTAGGTATTTATACCGAAAATGCAGATTATTATAAGGTGCAGGATGCATTGGATAGAACAATGCGCAATATCGGATTTACATGCTATAACGACTATACCTATGCGGTGGATGACACAAAAGTCATTCATCGCATTTTTAGTTACACGATTAGTATTGATAAACCGAGATATAAACAACTATTAAAAAAATACAAATTGGAGAGTGAATAATATATGGCAAGAATTGGTGTAAAAAACTTAACTGTATTCCCTTTAACAAAGGATGATGCAACAGGGGTAACTTATGGAACAGCAGTGAAATGCGCACCATTAATGAAAGTAAGTTTAACAGCAAAAACGGTAGAAGGTTCAGTTTACGGTGACGATAGACAGGTTGATGGTAACTTCGGTATTACTGGATATGACATTGTGATTGATACAACTGACTTAACACCAGAGCAACAAGCATTGTTATTAGGTCATAAGAAAGATTCTAAAGGTGGTATCACAGTAAGCACTGAAGACGAAGCGCCTTATGTGGGTGTAGCGTTCGAATCTAAACGCTCTGACAGCAAAGTTGAGTATTCTGTTCTTTACAAGGTTAAATTCTCACCTATCAATGAAGAATACGAAACTAAAGGCGAAAACATTACTTATAAGACACCATCATTAGTAGGTAAGGCAATCGCTCGTGAAAATGACGGACAATTAAAATATGCTCTTGTTTCAGCAACTATGCCTGAAGGATGGTATACAACACCACAAAAATCAGCAGAATAATAGGATAAATCAAAGCACGGGGTTAGGAAACTAACCCCTTTTTTATTGAAATCTAGGAGGTAAACATGGAAATAAAAATTGGTAAAAAGGTATATAAAAGCGGAAAACACAGCATGAGATTACTATATGATCTAGCACGATTGAAAAAAGAAATCGAAGACCGCTACCGCATTTCAAGTGGCGATGATGAAGAAGCAATTCAAAACTTAATTGATAGTATCGACCCACTAGCAGATATTGATAGATGTGTGGACTTAGTATGCAGATTCTTTGGAAACCAATTTACAGTACAGGAATTTATGGATGGTTACAAAACAAAATCAGTAAACGATTTTAACTTACTTATTGAAGTAATGACATTAGAAGCAGTATCGGGAGTTACCAACATCCTAGGTGAAGAAAAAAAGTAACTGACCCCGACTTTGATGAAGCAATCGAACTAATTACTTTCATAAAGCAACTCTATTCATTCTTAATGAGTAAATACCAGTGGACACCAGAGCAGATAGATGTAATGGAATCCACAAAGATTATCGAATTAGAGTTCGGAAATTGGAAGAAAGAATTAGAGAAAGAACCATTAGACACATTGGATTCAATCGAAGGATTTTAGAAGAAAGGAGGTAAATTATGACAGGAACACCATTCGGAAAATTAGTGGTGGAACTAGGTCTGAATAATGTTCAATTTACCAAAGGACTTTCGGATGCACAAAAGCAATTACGCACATTAAAACGTGCAATCAAGGCTTCTGATGAAGATATTAAGTTGATGGGTAGAGGCTCGCAAGCTGCATCGACTAAAATGCAATTACTGTCGCAAGCGTTCAAGACCACTGGGAATGTGGTAGAACAAACTAAAATTCAATTAAAGTTACAAGAAGAACAATTAAGACAATTAAGAAATGTAATTGATGAAACAGGTACTAAGACTAAAGAACAAACTGCAGCAGAGAAAAAACACGTTGCTCAAATCGAAAAACTAAAAGGAAAATTAGTTGAAGCGACCGCAAGTATGTCTATGTATCGTAGAGAGTATGCAGAAACTGCTAAAGCGCAAGCAATCGCAAACAACGGTTTCATTAAAGCAGGAACTAGATTAGAAGCGGCTGGAAAACGGTTGACCGAATCGGGTAACAGAATCTTAAACGTAGCCCGTGGATGGACATTCGCAAGTGCAATCTTAGGAACTGGAATCGGGTTAGTCGCAAAACAAGCGATTGATTACGAAAAAGCTATTGCAGGGGTACGTAAGACCACAGACCCTACCACAGAACAGTTGCAAGAATTTAGTTTAGGATTCCGTAAAATGTCCACAGAGATTCCAGTTGCAGCTAAAGAGTTAGCGAACATGGGGCAAATGGCAGGGCAATTAGGTATTCGGAATGATAGCTTATTAACATTCGTTGAAACGATGGCAAAACTACAAACCGCTACGAATATCATCGGAGAAGAAGGTGCAGCAGACCTTGCAAAATTTATGAATATTATGGGTACATCGCAGGATAGAGTATCTAACCTAGGTTCGACATTAGTTGAATTAGGTAACCATTTTGCGACTACTGAACGTGATATTCTTGATATGGGTAAAAACCTTGCAGGGGCAGGTAGACAAATTGGACTATCTGAAAGTTCTGTATTGGGTATTGCGACTGCATTAAGTTCTGTGGGTATCGAAGCAGAAAAAGGTGGTAGTGCATTCTCTAAAGTAATGATTAAGATGGCGTTAGCAGTGGATAGTATGGACACTAGCGCAGGAAGTAAATTAAGTGAGTTTGCTGGCGTAGCAGGTATGACCGCAGAATCTTTTGCAAATATGTTCAAATCACATCCTGAACAAGCGATTGCAGCATTCGTGGAAGGTTTAGGTACAGCAAGTGAAAAAGGCGAAACTGCTATCGGAATCTTGCAAGAAATGGGTATTAAAGAAGTACGTTTAAGAGATACCTTATTACGTGCTGGTGGTGCTTATAAACTATTCAATGAAGCGGTAAACATGGGTAATAAAGCCTTTAAAGAAAATACTGCATTACAACACGAATTTAATATCTTCAATGAAACCACAGCAAGTAAATTAGAACGTGCGAAAAATAAACTTACTGATCTAGCAATCGAAGCAGGTGGTAAGTTATTACCTGTAATTGCTGATTTCTTAGGTAAGTCAGATTACATCATTAACGATATTAAAGGTCTGATTGAAGGATTCTCTAATCTACCCGAACCGATACAAAAAACTGCATTAGCATTGACTGGAATAGGTTTAGTTGGCGGACCTGTACTAGGTGTAATCGGTCAAACGATGAATACTATTGGACTGTTCACAGGCGGTTTAGGTGGATTGCTTAAACGCATGGGGTTAGTCCAAGTTGAAGCGCAGGGGTTAAAAGGTGAGTTTGACTTAGTAAAAGGTGCGTTAGGTGCTACTGCTGGAAGTGCAGTTGAAGCAGGAGCAGGAATGGCATCTTTAGGTGGTGAAATTGCAACTACTGGTGGATTCGCAACTAAAATCATGAGTTTAGGTTTAAATCCGTGGTTAGTAGGTGTAGCGGCTGCAGTAGGTTTAGGTGTAACTGCGTGGAAGCTATTCGGTGAGAACATGTGGAACTCTACGAGGGAAGCAAGTAAGAGTGCATCTCAAATGGAAAAATGGGGTACGCAGGTTAACGACACCATCGATAGAGCATTACACAAAGCAGAAGACTTTAGTAATCAAGCAGGAACTTATTTATCTAGTGGCTTAGAAATTGACGAAAAGACAAAGAATAACGTTATTTCAGCATACGGTGGTATGTTTGAAAAATTACGTGAAACAGCCGATGAAAAATTAAAAACCATTAATGAATCATACGGTAAATTATCTTCAGTCACTCAAAAATACGAAGAGAAAAACCACGAAAAACGTGTAGAAAAAATTAAAGAAGCAAAAACTGCGTTCGATACAATCGAATCAGAAATCAATGCTATCTACGATAAAGCAGGTAAAGAAAGACGAGCATTAACCGAAAACGAAATCAACGATATTAAAAAGCTAAGAGAAAAAGCTGCACTGGAAGAATCGAAAATCTTATCGGGTAAAGAACAAGACCAAATGAAGATTTTTAAAAACCTATCAGAAAGCCTTAAAACGTTAGATATGCAAGAACTTGATGGGCGCTTGTTGACATTAAGTAAAATGAAACAAGAAGAAAGCAAGAACTATCAAGAACGATTAGAGAATGTTAAAAAGCTACATCGTGAAGGTGAGATTGACGAATACGCTTATAAGATGGAATTGCGACAAATCGAATCTGATCATAACGCTCAAATGAAAGAGTTAGCTTTCCAAGAATATTCAACGGTTAAGGAACAAATCAAACGGTTAAGAAAAGAAGGCTCTGAAGAATCACAACAAACTGCAGATAGTTACGAAACAGCATTAGAACAATCGATGAAACGCTACGGATTTACGATGCAACAAATGGAAACGATGGCAAAAGAAAAATCGGATGTTATCGCACAACGCAATAAGTACATCGCACAAAGCGTTTTAGAAATGGGTATCGAAATCGGTAAGGCTACTGAAGAAGCGAACAAAAAATGGGAAACACTCATTACCGATGAAAAGACAGGTAAGATTGTTAAAAACATCGGTAAGACATTAACGGAAGCAACTAAGACTGAACAAGGCTGGAATGACCTTAAATTCATCGTGAAGAATGCTTCTCTCACTACGAACGCAAAACAAGAAATCGAAAAAGCATTAAAAGAAAGTAAAAAATGGGATGAGTTATCACCCGAAGAAAAAGCCTTCTTATCATCTACAAACGTGGGTGAAACGATGGCTCATATCTTGCAAGAAAAAGGTAAGTGGGATGACCTCACTATCGAGCAAAAGGTAGCGATTTTAAGTTCAACTGGAATCGATGAAACAACGTTGAAATTTATCGACTTGCATAACCTATGGGAGCAAAAAGATTTTGTTGCTAAGTTAGCGAAGATTGATACAACCGCACCCGATGCAAAACAAAAGATTGGTGCATTGATTGAAGAGTTTACAAAAGCAAAAAATTTAGGTGAACAAGGAATCTCAATCGTGGCGGATTCGTCAAAACCAATTCAAGCTGCTAAAGATGTGGATAACTTAACTCAAAAAATGTTTCAAGCGAAGAATACAGGACAAAGTGGCGTGAACTTCCAAGCGGAAACAAATGCACAACAAGTATCAAATCAAGTGTGGAACTTAATTAATGCGATGAATAATTCGTATGATAAGACGGTACACTTCACAACAGTTTGGAAGAACGTGTATCAATCCACAGGAACGAGTACACAGGATATTTGGTCATCACACATGAATAATTACGCAACAGGTACTGAAGGTCACACAGGCGGTCTAGCATTCTTAGGTGATGGTGGTAGACGTGAACCGTTCTTAACGCCCGATGGATATTTCGGTGTATCACCTTCCACAGATACATTATATGACTTACCTAGAGGAACTAAGGTGTGGTCTAGTATCGATAAATTCAAACGTGATACGTTGCACAAACCATATCTTGCAGGGTATTTAGATAAGCTACCACGCTTTGCTAAAGGTACTCTGAAGAGTTTTGTTGATAATACAAATGTAAGAGTACCCGATGTGTTCAAATCACGTAATACGGTGGATAATTCAACGTATGCACCAGTGTTACACATTGAAAACTTCCACGCAAACAATAATATGGATGTGGAAGAATTATTCAGACAATTTAAGTGGATGATTAAACGGGAAGGAGATAGAGCATGAAACACTTTATAAAATTTAATGGTAAGTCCTCGCTAGATTTACACTTATATCTTGATAGTAATTCGATGCAACACGTATCTGCACAAAACGATGTAGAAGAAGTGGAAGTGTTAGGTCGTGACGGTACAGTGATTGTAGATCATAAACGATTAAAACCAGTCGTGCAACCTTACGAACTCTTTCTCAAATTACCACCACGATATAAAATGCAACGAGCAATCGATGAGATTTCAGAATGGCTTAGTCCAGTAGGCTATGTGGATTTTGAGAAATCATGGGATGGAAACTACATCTATCGTGCAGCATTTAATGAAACGTACAGTGTGAGTGAAACCTTATCGTATTTCGGTAAGGTGGCACTCACTTTTAAATTACATCCGATTAAATACTTAAAGAGCGGTAGACAGTTATTAGAAGTACAGAATAATGGATTGCTAGTAAACCCTACAAAACGAATCAGCAACCCTACCTTACACGTAGCAGGAAATGGAAATGTAAAGATTACGATTACCAGTCCTAAAGGAAAGCAAGAACTCACTGTAAAAAATATGGAACGTAAAATCATTATCGACTGTGAAAATGAACTTGCATACACGGAAGATGGCAGTGCGATGTTAAGTCTATTCGGTGATGATTTCTTCCACCTTGATTTAGGTACTAGCAAAGTATCATGGGATAACCCTGCTGTACGAGTATGGGTGCAAACGAATTGGGGGGTTAAGGTGTGAGTAAGATTATTGTATATGAACAAGGCTCACAGGCTGAAGGTAGTTTTGGGAATGGTGTTGTAAAAGACTGGTTATCCCTTAAAATCAAACGAAATGGAATGCAATATGAATTAGAAGGTGTGTATCGTGCTGATGGCACGAATGCACACCTTTTGCGTAGGGGAAACATTATCCAGTGCGATGCAGACGCACGGTCTAAAAAACAACAATTCGATATTATCCGTGCGGTTGAAATCGATAACGAAAAAATCGAAGTATACGGAACACACGTAGCGCATCGGTTGAAGTATTTAAGTTTGTTACCGAATGTCACTGTGGAAGGTGCTGGGTATCAAGCAATCGATACGTGGCTTAGTAGTATTGTAGGACTTCAAAAATTTCAAGCGTGGAGTGATGTTACCGATAAAGCAAAAGTGGAATGGTCGTTAGATAAGATTTCAAATGCAAGAGCAGCACTTTATGGGCATGAATTATCCCTTGCGACTATATGGAAAGCGGATGTAGGATTCGACAATTACCGTATCATGCTATCAAGACGGTTAGGGAAACCTACTGCATTAGTACTGAATTACGGTAAAAATATCACTGAATTCCGTAAAGAAGACACAGACGAAGATGTATTTACGAGTGTTTATCCATATATCGTGCGTGAGAAGACGATTTACACGCTCGATGAACCCGAAAGAGTGATAGATAGTCCACAAGCTAACTCATATCCTTTCTCTCGTGTCCTACCTGTTGACTTTTCTAGCGATTTTAAAGAGGACGAATACGATGGTGGCGATGCAGGGGAAAATGAAGCGGAAAGTGTTGGAGAAGGAGCAGTCGAAGAAAAGAATACCGCTACTGGTGGTGTATGGAAACGTAACAGCACAGGATGGTGGTATGAGTTTGCGAACGGTTCTTACTTAAAAAATTGCTGGAAGTATATTGATAACGAATGGTACAGATTTAAAAAGAGCGGTTATATCTATCAAAATGCATGGTTTAGAGATAAACACGGAAACCGTTACTATTTCAAAGACAGCGGTGCGATGGTAACAGGGTGGTTTAAGGTTAAAAAGAAATGGAAGTATTTCTATGATTGGGGCGGTTTAGATAAGGATAGAAAGAAACCTTATGTATTAGACAAAGATAAATTACGTGGTTTAGCACAAAAATATATTCGTGATCATAACATCGGATTGCCTAGAGTGACTGTAACAGTTAAGTTTGTGGATTTAATGGCGGAAAATCCAAATAACGAAGGTAAAAATATTGCTATCTATGACGAAGTAAAAATCAGATTCCCACACTTAGATAACGCATTGAGTAACGCAAAAATTGTAGGCACTGAATGGCTACCGTTATCGAACACTTACGAAACAATCACAATCGGGAATGAAGAAAGAACGTTCAAGCAAACCTTAACAGGTCACATGGAATCACGATTAGATAAATTAGATAAGCAATTAAACGAGCAAGCAAGTGCAATTCGTGATAATGAAAATCTATTATTCAATGAAGACGATGGTGCGACAGTCACGTACACAGCAGAATCGTTAGCGGATGTCAGTCCACAGGGATTTAAAAAGGATGATTTATTACTCACAGGCGATAAATTACAACGGTGGACAGGTACAGAATGGAAAGATGTGGAAGCTAAAGCGGATGTGGATGTATCACATATCACAATGAGTATGGCAGATATTAAAACACAAATGCTAGTAAACCAACAGGAAATAGCTGCAAAAGCAAGCCTAAATGAAGTATCTGAATGGAAACGTGCATTAGACAATTATATTGCACAACAGAATAAAGATACTGCTGAAGCTGAAAAGAACTTACTGGAAGTTACACGTAGGATTGAACAGTTAGTCTATAACATCGGTAACATGGCAGTCGTTTATAAGATGGTGGATAGAAACATCCACTTAACAAATGAAGGTATCACAGTAGGAGATAAGGCAGGCGATAGTTACATTCTTGTATCGAATAATCGTATTTCATTATTCAGCGCAGGTAAAGAAGTTATGTATATCTCGCAAGGGATGTTACACATCGATAATGGGGTATTTACTAAGACATTACAAGTGGGTAATTATATTGAAATGCCTTTAGAAAGCAATCCTAAGATTAACGTGATTCGGTATATAGGGGGAAGGTGATTAATTGGAAAGATTATATTTTGACGGTAACTGGCACGGTTATATTGAAGTCACACACGAAATATTAACACAGAATAAAATCGATGCACGCTCACCAGTGCGTATCTCTGTACGAATAGGACAGGATTCGGGGTATGCGACACAATTTACAGACACATACGGGGCATATCTTGCATTCCGATTAGGTGGTCAAACGAAATATCTATATTTTGAATCACTGGATTTAAACGGTAATTCACGACATTTAGGTACGCTTGAATTTATTGTGCAGCATAACGAAAACGGTGATGCAGACGGTACACTGACTATTTGGAGCGGTGACACACGATATATCACATTCAGTGGATTGTACTGGGGAGGCATATTACACGATATTTCGATTGCAATTCCACACATCAATCGTTCGGGTGTGATTGAATCTGTCAGTCCGAATGCAGAATTAGGTAAACCCGTTACGGTAACGGTTAAAGACCGTGAAGAAGGCTTAGAACATCAAGTGTGGTGGAAAGCGTTTGGTAGCGATTGGGTAGATTTAGGTAAGAAAGCTGAAAAGGTATTTACGTTCACACCTAGTAGAGAATTGCATAAGAACGCAGGTAATAGCGATACTGGAAAACTGGATGTTTGCGTAAGAACATTTAAAGATGGAAAACAATACGGTGGGGATGTTTATAAGGAAAACATCCCTATTAAAATACCTGGAGATATTAAACCTACCGTAGGGAATTTAAAATTAAAAGATAATTACACAAACCGTGAACTTGAAAATGGAGCAGTTATTTTACAACATTTATCCGATGTTGAGTACGAAATCACAGATAACCCCGATTCATTGACCGAACCAGTTGAATGGCATATAGAAATAGACGGAAGACATTACACTGGTAAAAATGGCACGATTGGAAAACTTGGAAAAACAGGAACGTTCTTTCCAAAAGCATGGGTAGTAGATAAACGTGGTCGTGAATCGTCACCAATTTCAAGACCACTCACCGTATCTAAATATCAAGCACCGCAACTATCATTTGTAGCTCGTAGAAGTGGTGCAAAAAAGAACACAGTAACAGTTACGACTACTGCAAAGGTTATTCCTTTAAAGAGCCCTACTGGTAGACAATATAACTCATTCTCACTCGAATTTTACACACGCAGAATCGAAGATACGCAGTTTATCAAGAATGAAGGCGCATCGCTAAAAAGCACATCCACTTATGAACTTATTGAACACAGTGCGAATCTGAATGGCTCGTTTGATACTGGGCAATCATACATGATTAAAGCAGTGTTACGTGATTCATTCCAAGAAGTAGAATACCTATTCCCACTTAGTACAGAACAAGTAGTTGCATCCTATTCTCAATACGGAATGGGTATCGGTAAGGTATGGGAAAAAGGTACGCTCGATGTGGCAGGCGATGTGTATGTAGGCGGATATTTAGCAATCAAGGGAAATCAACATTCAATAAGTGTTACTGGAGATGCAAATAATCTCACACGTTCGGGGTTATTCTATGGATATAGATTAACGAATACACCTACAAACGCAGGGTATCTGACAGTACATTCACACACAGATAATGATATGTATATTTCACAAACGTTTGTACCGTTTAACGCATCAGAAATGCATATACGGGTTAAAAACAACGGTACGTGGTCACAGTGGACACAGATTGGAGGAAACCAACAAAATCTATGGTATCAAGCTACATTAAAAAATGGATGGCAACATCATACAGATTACAGCAATGTTCTATATTCAAAAACGAATGATGGAATAGTATTTCTAAGCGGAACTTGTAAAGGTGGAAAAACTGCATATGAAACAGTTATTTTTACATTACCTGAAGGCTACCGTCCTACTGTTTCACTGTTTAAGATGGCATTGAATAATAGCTACGGTATAGCGATTATCGCAATCTATACTAGTGGAAACGTAGTAGTCAAATCAAACGTAGACGATAAGTGGCTAAACCTAGATAATGTTAGTTTTAAGATTTAATGATTAGAGAGAGGAACGATAATACGAACAGCATGGGAGAAGAAGTAATGTTACAATTCGACATTGAAAAATTAACACAACAAATTAAAGCAATTAACGACATGATTGCACAAGAACAACGTGCGATTGAAACATTGAATGGTACTAAAGGCAATCTTGAAGCACAGCTTAAAAACGTGGTGGATGAAATCAACGAAAAGATTTCAACCGTGATTCGCTATCAAGCGGATAAGCAAAAGATGGTAGATGCTAAAGAAGTCATTCTAAAGATTGCTGATTCATACAAAGAAGAACACGGAGAAAGTGTTTAATCAATTAGAGAGGAATTGATACTATGATGCAACTAGGAAGCAGTGTGCTAGTTGCTCTGATTACAGCAGGAGGTTATGTGATGGTAGCGTGGATAAACGGTAATAACAAGCAACAACAAAAAGAAATAGCAAACAATTTAGAAAAAATTACCAATCAAATGCAATCCATCCAAGAAGAAGTGAAACGCACGAATAAATTAGCAGAATTAAACGTAGAAAGCATTCGTCACTCACAACAATTCTTACTGTACGATGCGATGGAACGTGCACTTAAACGTGGGTACACAACTACCGCAGAAATCAGAGAAATTGGTGCGCTATTTAAAAATTATGAAGATCGTGGCGGTAATGGTGCTATCCATGACATGCACGAAAAATTTATAACATTAGGGATTCACGACTATTTATAAACAAAAAGGAGAATGATTCATTATGACATTACAAGAAATTATTATTGCAACATTAGGTTTAGTACTTACAACAATTTTCACTAAAGTAGGTCAAGGATTTTGGAACTACTTAAAAGCACACACAACAGCAGAAAATTTCGAAACAGCTAAAAAAGTTGTAGCAACTACTGTTCGATATGTAGAACAAGTTTATACTGACATTCACGGTGAAAAGAAATTTAATGCAGCATTAAACAGTGCTACGAGTGCATTACATCAACGTGGAATTGAAGTAACGCAAGAACAATTAAAACACCTTATCGAAGAAGCAGTACACACGATGAATGCAGAAACAAAAGAAATCGTAGGGGAGTAAGTAATAAAAAACAGGGGTAGCGAAATGCTATCCCTTATTTAATTAGGAGGGATAATATGGATATCGATACAAGTAGACTAAGAACAAATTTACCACAAATCGGATATGAACCTTATCGTCAAATCCACGCACACTCAACTGGAAACTCTGGGTCAACAGTTTACAATGAAGCAGATTATCACATGCGTAGACCTGTAGATTCTGGATTCTTTTCTCATGTAGTAGGTAATGGTCGTGTTATGCAAACATGGTATACAAACAAGGGTGCGTATGATGTTGGGGGCGGTTGGAACTATGAAGGCTACGGGCAGGTAGAATTGATTGAAAGTCATTCCACAATGGAAGAATTTATGACAGACTATCGATTGTATGTGGAATTACTACGTAACCTAGCGGATGAAGCAGGTATTCCTAAAACGCTCGATAGCAACAGTTTAGCAGGAATTAAAACACACGAATATTGCACATATCATCAACCTAGCAATTACAGCGACCACGTAGACCCTTACCCTTATCTTGCTAAGTGGGGTATTAGTCGTGAACAATTCAAACATGATGTTGAGAATGGTTTTGGAGAAGTGACTGCAGAATGGAAACGAAATACTTATGGTTGGTGGTACGTTAACAAAGACGGTAGCTATCCTAAAAACAAATGGCAACAAATCAACAATGAATGGTTCTATTTCGATGGTAATGGTTACTGTTTAATTAATAAGTGGCATTACGATGGCACAGATTGGTTCTATTTAGATCATAGAGGAGCGATGGTAACTGGGTGGATGTTTATTAATCATCATTGGTATTGCTTTAAATCTGACGGTCGTATGGTTAAAGGTTGGGTTAAATATCAAAATAAATGGTATTATCTTGACGAAAAAGATGGTAACATGCTTTCTAATCAATTTATCAAGGGTAAAGACGGATGGTATCTATTAACATCAGACGGTACAATGTCAGAAAAACCCGAATTTACAGTAGAGCCTAACGGATTGATTACAGTAAAATAACTAATAATAAATATATAAAATAATGAATAATAAGCCTACCTTAATTGGTAGGCTTTTTTATTTTGCTTTTTATGATATAATAGAATTGCGAGGTATACACTATGGATAAGGTTTATTTATTGTTAGAAATTATAGAAGACATTGAAGAATACGGTGCAGATTATCCAGTCTATGCAATCTATGAGAATGATTTAATTTCTGATTACTGGTATGTGGATGAACCCGATGTAGGTTCAGATATGGAAGGTACAAAAATTCTCATGGAACATTACGAGGAATTGGATTTACTGGATAAAGAATCCGTACGTGAAATGTCATTATTAGAGTTGTTGAATCGGTTGAGAGTGCAGATTGAGGACGAAAAATAGTTTGCCCCTTTTATGCCCCTTTCTCAACTTGCAAACAATAGAAAAGCTATAAAATCAACGATTGTAAACTGTAAATTCATATAATAGTAGTAAATGCTATCGTATTATATCCGACTGTATCAAAGGTGAAAATGTTGTTAAATCAACGTTTTTGCCTTATTTAATTTTGAGGATACTAGATAAAACTATAAAAAAGAGGGGCAGTTTGCCCCTTTTTTGCCCCCTTTTTTAGTGTGGTATAGTCTTATATATTAAAATCTGAAATGTATTGATGCAGTTTATCTTGCATCGAATTTGAGAAATGTTTGTACACACGTTCTATCATTTGTGTGTCTGCGTGTCCTACGTGCTGCGCAATATACATCAAAGGTACATTTTGTTCAATCATATAAGTTATGAATGTGTGACGAAATATATGTGTTGAAAGTGTCTTATTAGGGATGTGGATTTTCTTAAGGTATTTATTCACGATTCTAATATTAGTTGGGTTTCCGTGTATAGTTTTGAATAATAAATTGTTCTTTGGGTCAATATTATACCGTGCTTTTTTCCACTGATCATATTCAATCTGTTCTTTTATTAATTCAACAGTTGTATCATTAATCGGTGTGATTCGTGTTTTGTTATTTTTTGGAAGGTAAAATTTGTTATCCATCCAGTTGTAAGTCTTATTAATAGATATTGTTTTATTTACGAAATCAATATCTTTTTCATAATCGATAGAACATATCTCACCGATTCTCCAACCATTCATAACCATTAAACGGAAAAGGCGGTTATATTCAGGTCTTTTTGTTTTGGACAATACATACTCTAACTCATCATGTTCGAGATATTTCCATTCTTTTTTATCTATCCCTTTCGATGGTTTATTTAGCATAATCTTATTAGGAAGTGCAATGTTTGTTACCAATCCTATATTATATCCGTAATTCCAAAGTTGATTAAATATTACTTTTCGTATTTTTATTGTTGAATATTTGTTGTGCTTTAGCATGGATTGAAACATTTGATTAACAATAATTGAATCAAGAATGCTTATTTGATACATACCTATATATTTACACATTGCATTTACGTTGCTTTTTGTCGTTGTGTGGGTTGATGGTTTTTGTGATTTTGAAATAGAATTTAACCACATATCCGTCAATTCTTGAAATGTTACTGAATCGGTAGTAGGTAATAGTTTAACATTCTTTTCGAATTTTTCTTTTAATAAATCGGGCATTTCTTTTCGAATAGTAGGGGTGTTTTTCTTAGAGCGGATAGAGATTCGTTGTTCTTTACCAGTGTGTGGATTCTTAAACCTTTCCACGAATTTATAAGCAACAACTTCGCTATCCTTTTTAATTTCTTCTATCCACATAATATTTTTCCTTTCAAGTGCATTTTTTCTTTCTTTTTCCGAAAAACTTTGTTATAATACATAAGTCGTTCCTCTCTAAAACGACAAAATAAAAAAACGATACACATTCTTTTGCAGGACTGGAGTATCGTTTTTTTTATGCGTGTGTAATTATTAAATTGATGAAACTAATTTATGAACATAGTTTGCTTTCAATCGTTTAAAATCCACAGAGGTATAATTCAATTCTTCTGTGTAAAATATCTCTAATAATCTTTCTGCAAAATGGTATGCATCGTTCGTGATCGTGAACGTAGTGTATACCTTTTTTGCTAGAATTTGATAGAGTAGATAAGTTACAACCGCATACCGTTCCTGCGTTTTCTTAATTCTATCATTCATAATGATAATTTTCACTTCATCATGTACCAAAGTTCTCCCCAAGACTTTTTCTGGTAGCACTGAATAAATAATTGCGATATTATTGCGCTCCGCAATCACAAAAGGGTTTGCAGAGCGATTATCTTCTATAACCTTTTCTAACACCTTTTTAAACACCTCATCGATAAAATTTAACCCGTATAACTTTAAAACCACGCCCGATACGATAACCATTCCCCCTTTAAATGTTCAATAATTGATTACTGTTTTTCGACACGTTCTTTTGCCAAAAAATCGAACAGTGCAAGTTTGATAGCCTTATCAACTACTTCTTTTTCTTCATCAGACAATACAACCCCTTGATAAGTAACAGTGTTATCAGTTGATTGTAATAATAGGTCAACTTCCGCTTTAATGCTTTCTTCGTGTTGTGTTCTACCTAATAGATAGTCCACAGATACGTTGAAATAATCGGCAATTTCCGCCAATCGTGCAGCACTAGGTGAAGTTTTCTTAATAAGGTATAGCGTATTTCGGCTATAACCTAGCTTATCTTCTAAATCTCTTAAACTCATACCGTGTGATTTACAGAGTTTTTGGATTATTTCGTATGTTGAAAACATCTTTTTTTCCGCTTCCTTTCAATGTTTTGAGCCTAAATCAATAATTTTATTAAAAAAATTCAATTTAGGTATTGCAATTACAATAAAACTATTGTATGATGTGTTCGTGAGTTAATTTATTAATTAAAAAGTTAAGCAGTAAATAAAAGAATCAAACTTTGGGAGAGGTTGAGTTGTTTTAGTTATGCCAATCTTTTTATTGATTAGAATATAACATAAATTATATTCGATGTCAAATATTATTAATTAATAAATTAGTTAAAACAATTTTTATATAAGGAGGTGGATTTATTGGTGTTAAGTTGGGCGGATAAAGTCCGCAGGGAGTTACGTATTAGGGGGTTGAAACAGAAAGATTTAGCAAAAGTATTAAATGTAAAACCACCGATTGTATCTGATTTATTAAATTACGGTAAGGGAAACGAAAAACATATCAGTGCAATCAATGAGTATTTAAAAATTAAGTAGGAGTGGGATTCATGAAATTAGTTGAAACACAACCAGTTGTGGAAACGTGGGCAAGAGCAACACAGGTAGGGAAAATGATTAATCAAAAATTCCCTTATAACTTTTTAAAAGATTTTAAAGGTTACTGTGATTCACACCCGAAAGCGTTTAAACCACACAAACCGATGATTCAGCGTGGGGAAAAGGACACGGAGTATAACATTTTCGCGATTATGTATTATTGGGAGAATAAACATTTTTTAGATGCAGATATTAAAATCGAACCATTTTACGAAGATCTACAAAGATTAAAACAAGTTTACTGTATGGAGGGAGCATAACATGGAAGCGAAAGTAAAAATTGTTGTAACAAATCTAAAGGAATTTCACGAATTGTATCAAGAACTAAGAGAAAAAGAAAAGGCATTAAAAGAAGTTTTAGAAAAAATCGAAAAGTTTAATTTGGATATTAATGCAGCAGGGGAAACGGTGAAGAAATAAGTCGTGGAAAATAGCGTATATATCAAGTCAAGTGCAACATCACGTTTTTATAAAGTGATGGTAAACGTTGAAGGCAAAGAAATTGATGTAGGTATAGAAGGCTTGTTTATGGAATACCTCATTACATTTTGCAGACTTCACAAAAAAGAAATTATTTCAATAGCAAAAAAGAATTATCAAAGAAACGAAAATAAAAAATTCATTTTAGAACTATGTGGAGATTCGGAAGAAAAACAACAAGAAGCAAGAGAGGCTTTTAAGTTAGCACACATTTATATTTAAAGATTGGAAAGGAGAAACCACAATGTCACGACTAGCACAAACGCAATTAAAGAAACAAAAAAGAAAGGAGTTTAATAAACAGTTTTTAAAGAAATATGCGTTTTTCTTAATCATCGCAGGATTGACACTTGCAACGATGCTAGGAATTGCATTGACGGTTTCTAAAGCAGTAGAACATCAAGAAGCAAAAGTAAACCTTATCAAAAACAGAAAATACATCGAACCCGATTTTATGGATACGTGGAAAGTGAAGGAGGAAAAATGACATTCTACTTAACAACTTCAATCAGAATCGCAGGTGAATAAATGGGAGATATTTACTTAAACGATGATTTACTCGATTCGAAATTACAACACATTCTGTATGGTAGTAAAATCATCGGGCAAATCATAATGAAGGATGATTCATACGAATTACATTTGTATGAACCGCAGCATAGAATGACACGATATAAAACATTTGAGGAGGTAGAGAAACAAATTAAATGCGTATCGAAATTATTAAAAGAACAGAATCAAGAGTTGTTTTAGATATCGAATCTGATTATGTAAATCCACTCTTATTAGAAAAGTATATGAAGTATGGAAAATCTGTGGAAGATGTTGCAGTAGAGATAGTACAAAATATCCAAAACGTAAAATCATTCCACATTGAACCAAAAGAAAAAGAAAAGGTCATGAGTTATGTTTTGCTTGATTGAAAATATATTCGAAAATAATGAGTTTGATTTAATTTTACATTCTAAAAATGTAGGTGTGATTAAATTCGATGGAAATAAATATTATTTAAACGTGGAATTTTCAAGTACACATTTAAACGGGAAAAGTGTTCACAAAACTTTAAAAGACGCTTTTGAAACAGCTTTAGAACTTTTGTTTCCATGATCATATAAGAAAAGAAAGGGGGAAAATAGTTGAATTTGTTAAAACAAATTTTAACCTTCAATCAACTACAAATGACTAACCCGCTTTCTGCAGGTCAATTCGTCTTGTGGCACGCTTTGTTAAACGTATGTAATGATTGCGGTAAAAAAGAATGGTTCACGGTTGCTAATTTAAGATTAGAACTATTTACTGGTTTATCACGTCAAGGGGTAGATAAAGCAAGAAACACATTGAAAGAATTAGGTTTTATTGAATATAAACCAAATGGTACAAAAGCTACTTCTTACAAAATAAACATATTGTACAAAGATGAATTGCATACTAGTAGTCAAGTTGGTAGTCAAACTAGTAGTCAAGTTGGTAGTCAAGCTAGTAGTCAAGTTGGTAGTCAAGCTAGTAGTCAAGTAGTTGACAAATCAGTGGCGAATCAGTGGTCAAGTAGTTTACAAAACAGTAGAACATTATATAAAGAAAAGAAAAGTAAAGAAAAGAAAAGTAATAATAATATATTGGACAATGTGTCAGAAAAACAATTTGAAGAACTTTGGGGGATTTATCCAAGGAAAGAGAAAAAAAGCATAGCACAAAAGGCGTATGCTAAAGCTTTAGAAAAAGGGGTAACACATTCAACGATAGAAAAAGGGCTATTGTCATATATTGATTATATTGAAAAAAATGGAATAGAACACAGATTTATTAAACAAGGAGGAACTTGGTTTAGTCAAGAAAGTTGGAACGATGAGTACAAATCGAATTATAAAACAAGTATTCCGTACCCTAGTTACAAAAAAGGGTATATAGAACCACTACCTGATTGGTTAATAAAGGATATAGAGGAAAAAAGAAAAGTAGGTGTTTGATGAATAGAGAATTAATCTTATACCAAAGCAATCCTGAAAAATATATAGGGATCATCAAAAGTATTTCAGAGTTAAAAACAACAAAAGATAAAGAAAAATTTTTAAATCAAAAAAGAAAACTTTTAATGGAAGGTATTAATAGCAATTCAAAGAAAGGGGACGTAAATGAATTTTGTTGAACCAATCAGAGATAAAGACGATATACAATCCATGAAAGATTACCTAAGAGCATGGAACGAAAGAAATTATATGATGTTTCTTTTAGGTATTAACTCTGGATTGAGAATTAGCGATATTATCAATTTGCGAGTGAAAGATGTACAAGGTGGATACATCAAAACTAAGGAATTGAAGACAGGCAAACAATTAAAAAGGAAAATGCCACCTATTTTAAAAAAAGAATTACAAATTTATATAAAAAATAAACCACTTCATCATTATTTATTTCAAAGCAGAAACGGGAAAAATAAACACATAAGCCGATGCACTGCTTATTTAATTTTAAAAATTGCAGCAGAGGAATGCGGAATCGATAACGTTGGAACTCACACGATGCGTAAAACATTTGGATATCATCAATACAAGAAGAATAAAGATGTTGCTACTTTAATGGAATTATTTAACCATTCAAGTCCATCAATCACTTTAAAGTATATCGGAATACGTCAAGACCAACAAGATAAAGCTATGTCGAATTTTGGTTTATAAAGAATAATTTAACATATTGAAAAAGTTGTTAGTTTATTTTCAGAGTTGTTTACAACAGTTGAAATAATGGCGAAAAAAAAGAATCGGCGAGTTCAACAGTTTATAAGATATGTTTAGTTTAAATGAGATAAATACACGAGAAGTATTTAGGTGAACAATAAATAAAAAAGCTAAAACGAAATGGAAACAAAACAATTATCAAAAAGCAGATAGAAAGGAGAACGAAGGATAAATGATTAATAACGTAGTATTAGTAGGACGATTAACTAAAGCGGTTGAATTACGCTACACAGGGAATGGAGTTGCTTATGCGAATTTCACAGTAGCAGTTGACCGCACGTTTAAAAGCGAAAATGGGGAAAGGGAAGCGGATTTTATTAATTGCGTAATGTGGAGAAAGGCAGCAGAAAACTTTGCCAACTTCACACGCAAGGGTTCATTAGTAGGAATCGAAGGTAGAATCCAAACACGTAACTATGAAAATCAACAAGGACAAAAGGTATACATTACGGAAGTACTGGCAGATAACTTCTCATTACTAGAATCACGTAATGTGACTGAACAAAGACCTAATAACGACAATCCATTCCAAACAGGATTCAATACAGGAACTAGCCAAGACAACAATGCAGGTAGCTTTGATGGATTCAATACGGGAGCAAGTGGAACATTCGGTAATTTTGGAAACAACACAGGATTCGGTAACAATCAATCATTAAATATTTCTGATGATGATTTACCATTTTAACAACTAATCATATTTTGCTCAAAACACCCCTAGAAACGATTTTAACTATCTGACATATAAATAGCTAACTACAAACTAAAAATCGCACACAGGGCTTATATGAGCAAATTAGAAGCATTATGGGAGAGGTGCAAAAGTGAAAGTAAAGGTAAAGGAAACAAACGGTAAAAAATTAGCATGGGTAGAAAAGAAATGGTGTGAGGTATTCAAAGAAAGTCCACTCAACTATTTCGTGATTTATAACGGCGAAAGACGATTGCTCAATAAGAAAACGGGAGAATTAGTGAGCAATCAACAAGAAGGCGCACATAAAAGAATGTGGTTAACACCTAAATGTAAAGTAGTTCATAGAACGGGGTGCTAAATGCTAAAAGTAATCGCAATCGCACTATTTATTGTGTTCTATTTTTTGAGTGAATTAGGGAGGGATTGAATGTTTTTAGACCCGATGGAAACACAAAAACGCTATCGACATATTGGAATGCTGGTGGCGGAAAGACACGAAAAAAGAACTGGTAGAAGTTTACTAGAAGATAAAGAATTAGAAACTTTCACTAACTACTTTACGGAAGATATATGCGACAGAAATGTCGGGTTAAAGAAAACCGTAAGTGGAGTGTGTGAAGATTTCAGAATGAACATCGAAATTTCTTCGAAGGATAAGTTGATTGAAGAAATCGACCATAAATTTATCAAAGAGTTTGCAGATCAGTTAGTAACGAATCTTCTATACGGATATCCAGTAAGATTTAATTATCATCGATTACCAGCAGAATTTAATTATCATCGATTAATGGAGGGATTGAATGACATTAGTAAAATTAACAGGAATAAGCGGTAAACCACTGCTTTTAAAATATGAATTGATTGAATCGGTAATATCAAACATCCGTGAGGTTCGCTATTACGGAACGTCTGAAATAAAAGAAGTTGGAAGAAAAATCAAACTAACCAACGGTAATGAATACAATGTAAAAGAAACGGTAGAAGAAGTTGAAAAAGCATTAGGAGGAACAAATGACATTTAAAGAACTAAAACCACTCATCGAACAATGGTTTATTGATCGTGACTTACACACAAAGGAAAGTGGTAGACAATTAATCAAGTTACAAGAAGAAGTATTAGAACTAAAGCAAGCATACACGCATAAGAATCGTGCGGAAGTCATCGATGCAATTGGGGATATTACTGTGGTATTGATTGGATTCTGCTTGCAACAAGGACTAGATTATGAAGCATGTATTGAAGCAGCGTATCACGAAATTAAGAACAGAAAAGGTAAAGTTGTGAACGGTATTTTTGTGAAGGAGGAATAGTAATGGAACATGAAAACATCGGTGTAGGTGAATCGGTATCACCACGAACCATTCAAATCGAACTACCTAACAACGTGCCTTTGAATGTTAAACCAATTGTGATTTTTCCTGACGAAGATTATGACAGTGTGACGGTTCATGTAAGCCAATTTGACAGAGATGGTAGTTATAAATCGATTGGGGCAGAAATAAAAGATAACCAAACACATGTAATCAATCTAAATGCAGGAGTGGAGTAATATGGACGAAACAGAAACATCATTGAGTCTAAAAACTTTTGTTACTTTTAAGATTATCCCTTTTGACGATGCATTGTGGAGAGCGATTTTCCCACAACTGAAAGAACAATTAGGCATCGAACAAATCAATATTGTGGAATCTCAATTATATCTTTCAGCATTTAAACATTACTACGATGTATATGTGGATAAGGCTTTAATTGATAAACACGGTCTTGAAGTCGTAAACGGAATGGTTAGAGAAAAAATCAAAGAACGAATCGATAAAGAAATGGAACGAGATTTAGGCTTTTTAAAACGTATCAAGGAGGACACAAAATGACAAAACTAGACACACTAAAACAACAAACAGCAGATTTAGAAGCAAAGCTAGAAGAAATGAAAGCAGAAATCGAACGACTGGAAAACGGGTGGAAGATGAAATGCCCGTATAAGGTTGGGGATGAATACTGGTTTATTTTTGATAACGGGCATATTGATATTGACTGTTGGGAGGGACACGCAACGGATTTTGATAGATTCAAAACTGGCAACGCTTATCCAACCGAAGAAACAGCCGAACTCGAAGCCAAACGCAGAAACCTACTGACACGATTCAGAGCGTTTCGTGATGAGTGTAATAACGGGTGGAAGCCTGATTGGAGTAATCTCGATAAAAAATGGGAAATTAGTTACGAAAAAGAAGAAGAGTTTAAAGTATTTTGGTGTTGTGTGACAAATTCATTTTCGACTTTCGGCTATTTCAAAAACGAACAAGACGCCAAACGTGAAATCGAATTATTCGGTGACGAAATCAAAGAATTGTTTGTGGAAGGTGATGCTTAAATGAAAACAATTAACGAAATACAAGACGATGAATTGGTGTTTGATGAACGAAACGATTCTCAAATATATGCATGCGATTTAAAACGTGAATGGAACTCGTTAAATGAGGATGCGAGAAGTGGTTGGAGAACTTCAAAAGAAAGAACAATCAAACTATCTGCTGAATCTGTTTTGGATTGGATATATGAATATATGGAACAAGATGGGTATGAAGACATGTTTGTTCACTTGTGGGATGGTACGTCTGAAGAATTTAAACAACGAATGCAAGGGCTACTTGATGAAATTTCTAACTTTCCAAGCGCAAAAGTTTACGACATTGATGAAGGTATCAATCCTTATGTGGATTTAGAGGAGGAAACAAATGCCTAGCACAAACCAAAACGACCCACTAACAAAAACACGTTATGAAGCAGTATCACACCCCGAACATTATCAAGGGGTGTGTGGACTTGAAGCAATCGAGGTGATGCGGAACTTTCTACCAAAATATTACAGTTCGTATGTAAGCTACTTAATTGGTAACGTGATTAAATACGTGTTACGTGCGCCTAGCAAGGGTAAGGAAACAGAAGACCTCATGAAAGCACAAACGTATTTAGATCTAGCGATTAAAGAATTGAAGTGGGAGGAAGAAGAACGAGAAAGAAAAGAGAAGGAAGAAAAGGAAAAGGAGCAAAAAAAGGAAGAAGGTAAATAATGGAACTACTAACCGCAACTTATTGTCCGTATTGTAAGAGTTGGATAGATGTAGAAAGTATGCTCACGCTTGATAATCTGAAAAACATGCATTTTTATCTTACGTGTCCAGAGTGTAAGAAGATGTTCTCTACTTTTGCAAAAACAGTAATAAAAGTAAACGTAAGCAGCATTGAAGAAAGAATCGATGCAGAAAAAGACTCTTTGTTATTTTGGGAGAAAACGAATATGCGTGATAAAGCCTTCAAGAATGAAAGGATTAAAGAACGAAAAAAACGTATTCGAGAACTAGAAGCGATTAAGAAAATAAATGATAAGGAGGGCAAGTAATGGAAAAATACGCATACGTTAGCTGCTTAGGAAATGTGTATGTAACTGATGACCCCAATTGTGATTTAGAGCCTTGCTCAATCTGTGGAGATTATGACAGGTGCATAGGCATAGTTAATAACAACATAGATTTAGCAAAAGTTATGTTGGAAGAAGGATTTACGGAACAATACATCTTAGAAAGAACTGGTTACGAAATCGAGTATAAGAAAGTAAAAGATGTGGAGTGGGAGGATGAATGATATTGAAAATTTTAACGTTGGTTGTCTGTTCCTTTATATTTTTGTATATCTTTGACTGGATTTGTGAGGATAGCTTTAGAGAATTTATCTTTACGTTGTTAGCGGTAATTGTGATTATAACTCTTGGAATTTTAGAGTTGCTTGGAATTATATCGCTTTAAAGGAGGATGATTAAATGTTCATACTAGATTTTATAATCAAACATCCACTTCGCACTGACATGATATTAATCAGTATTTGTCTAATCTTTTTGCTTTGGTGTGTGCTGGATTTATACAAATTAAAGCGTGAAGGTACACCTTATGAACAAGCGTTAAAACAAATAGAACGGGAAAGAAAAGAAAATATCAAAAGGCAGATTGAACGGAATTTAGCAGCTGAGAGAAGAAAGTGGTCAATAATCAAATTACTTGATGATTTCGGTTATAGAAATATTACAGTTGATTATAGGAGCGATAAGTTTTACGTGATCATAAAAATAAACAAAGATGCATTGAAGGAAAGGGAGGTTAAGTGATGCCGAAAACAATAGATTATTCTAAAGTGTTATACGAGCCGATATTAAAACAGCGTTATGAAATCGAAAGACAAAAAGCAAATTCTAACATTCACAAAATGTTTAATCATGAAATTACTCGTGCGGTTATAAAAGCTATAAAAGAGAATAAAAAAAGAAAGGAGAACGAAAATGCCTAATTGGTGTGAAGGGTATTTAAGGATTCGTGGAGAAACAAAAGATGTACTTTCATTTTTTAAAGAACATTTTTTTGTAAGAAGAATTGAATATGATAAAGGCGAAAGCAAAGCGATAGATTCAGATATGTATTTCATTAATAAAGATGAAGAATTTTATCAGTTAGTGAATGAAGATAGAATTGATTTTGTCATGATGAAAAACACAGATAGGTTTCATATTCTTTCTGATGAAGTGCTTATTGATAAAACAGTTAAAGTGAATGAATATAGAGTAAGGCAAGCGTGGAATATAAAATGTGTGGATATTCTAGTTGAAAGCAGCAAAAAGTACAATTTAGATTTTAACTTATTCGCAACAGATTCAAACGCAAAATTTGAACGTTTTATAACGGTACTAAAAGGGGATTTAATTTGTGACGAAAAGAAAACCTATGACGATTTCTATTTCGAAGCAATCAATCCGGAGTTAGGAGGTTAACTAATGGACACGCTAGAAAAACTTAAAAAGAAAAGAGCGGAATTGGATAAGAAAATTGAAGAGTTGGAATATGCAGAGTTTCCTTTCAAAGAAGGTGACACATACTGGATGGTAAGAGGTGATGGCAATATTTCGGGAATGACCTATTGTAATAACGATTATCATAAAAAAATAGTTATGCAAGGAAGTGCTTTTCACACATACGAAGAAGCAGAAAAAGAAATTTACCGCAGAGATTTATTATCATGCTTCAAAATGTTTAGGGATAAATGTAACGGTGACTGGAAGGCGGATTTTGAAGACTTTGACCGTAAGTATTTCATCACTCTTAACGCAGATAATGGATACATTTTGGTTACGTTTAAAAATTTCTTTGACTACTTCAATATTTTCGGCTACTTCAAAAACGAATCCGATGCAATAAAAGCCATTGAATTGTTTGGCGATGAAATTAAACGGTTATATGTGGAGGTGTAATAATGAGATTTATTTTATGGACAATCGCATTCTGTCTTTCTGGATTGCTAGTAATCTTAAAACTATTCGGATTGCAATATAGTTGGGTGATTGCTTTTTCACCAATCCTAGGAGTAACTGGATTGTATTTTTTCATTGTACTAATTGCTATTTTGTGGGGTGTAGTTAAAGGTTTTGAAGATTAGAAAGAAGGGTTAGATGCAGTTTTTAGATCTGTTTGCAGGTATCGGTGGTTTCCGTCTAGGTATGGAAGCTGCAAGACACCAGTGCATTGGTTTTTGCGAAATTGATAAATTCGCAAGAGCAAGTTATAAAGCGATTCATGACACAGGGGGGGAGATAGAATTACATGACATTAAAACCGTATCAGACGAGTTTATTCAATCCATCGGACACGTTGATGTTATCTGTGGAGGATTTCCGTGCCAAACTTTCTCGATTGCAGGAAATAGACGGGGATTCGAAGATACAAGAGGAACTCTATTCTTTGAAATCGCAAGGTTCGCATCTATTCTCAAACCTAGAATATTGTTTCTTGAAAACGTCAAAGGGTTACTCAACCATGACAAAGGAAGAACATTCGAAACCATCTTGCAAACGCTGGATGAATTGGGGTATGACGTGGAATGGCAAGTGCTTAACAGCAAAGATTTCGGAGTACCACAAAACAGAGAACGAGTGTTCATTATCGGACATCTTAGAGGAGAAGGTGGACGAAAAGTATTTCCTATCGGAGCAAACACAAAACAAACTGATTGGGTACAAGGAAAAGAAATTACAACGAATACACTCACAACCAGATACGAAGGACTTGGAAACGGATCGTATATTATTGAAAATAAACCGAAGAATGTAATCCGTATCAAGGAAGCGACTAAAAAAGGCTACGCAGAAGCAACAATCGGAGATAGTGTAAACATCTCACATCCAAACTCAAAAACAAGAAGGGGTAGAGTTGGAAAACAAATTGCGAATACTCTACTAACTGGAGAAGAACAATGTGTGGTTATGAATGATTTCAGAATCAGAAAACTAACCCCAAAAGAATGTTGGAGATTGCAAGGTTTTCCCGATTGGGCGTTTGAGAGAGCAGAAAAAGTAAATAGTAATAGTCAACTATACAAACAAGCAGGTAATAGTGTAACGGTAAATGTGATTGAAGCAATCGCAAGGAGGTTAGTATGAAACTCACTATCAATCCTAAAAGCACAGACCACACGTATGCATATAACGCCGAAGAAATCGTCATCTATCCACGGGAATGTATCGTGATAAAAGAAAAAGACAAACCTGCAATTCTACTAAAAGAAGAATGCATTGAAAAAATTGAAATAAAGGAGGGATAAATTGGAAGAAGAACAAAATCGAATTTTAGATCTAAAAGAAGAAGGGTACTCATGGACACAGATTGCCAATCGATTAGGTTATCCTAGTGTGGATTCAGTACGAGGGAGAGTACGTAAGACACAACGATACAAGGAATTGATGGCAGCACAGAAAAATCCAACCACACAAAATAACAACACACAGGAAGACTTCCAAAAGAAAGACTTTCACGATGACGGTTCAATCGGTTCACAGATTCGAGTAAGACAGAAAATTAAGAAAGTATTCACTAATGAAGAATTGATTGAGTTACACGGATTTGACCCGAAGGAAGTCACGTTAAAATCCGCTACATCGAACGAGTGGACAACACCGACAAATGGGGAAACGTATTACAATTACCAGTCTAAAATCGTAGTAGTGCCTAAGAAACAAGCAGCAATCACGCTAGAAGAAATGAAACATTTTTTTGAAGACATCGAGCCACGCAGAATTGAGTTATCGTGTGAAGATTTACCAAAAGATTATTTACTCATTCCACTAGCGGATATGCACTTCGGGTTAAACACGGATAAAGACTATGAAGAATTAAGACGGGAGATTGCAGATAAAATTATCAACCAGTATGAAGAAATTTTATTCACTTTACATGGAGATTACTTCCATGTGGATAATTTTCTTAACACAACTGAAAAGGGTACACGCATTGACGATGTGGACTTTCGGGAGGGTGTTCAGGCAGGTTATCGGTTCTTATTACCATTATTAGAACTAGCGCTTGAAAACAGTCCAAATGTAAAAGTCGTGTACTTAAAAGGCAATCATGCACCATCCATTGATTACATGTTTATTAACGGGTTAGAACGCTTATATCCGCAGATTGAGTTTGATACATCCCTAGACGAATTTAAGCACGCATGGTTAGGAAACCATTCCATTTTCATGCACCACGGGGATAAAGTCAAAAATGCAAACAAGCTAGTAGAAATCATGGTATCGCATTTCGGAAAGGAATGGGGAGAGAGTAAGTCACGGTATTTAATCACTGGACACTTTCATCATGAGAAATCACTATCGTTCGCTGGTCTTACATGGTATCAGTTACAAAGTCCTAGCAAGCATTCTAGCTATGATAAAGCATACGGGTACGATACAAGCGAATCGGGGCAAATGCTATTCGAGTTTACAGAAACGAAAAGGAGTGCGATTTATTATGTATAAGGTCGTATCGTATAAAGACGATGCATACGTACTCGAAATCTTTGCATTCAACAATGAAGACTTGGATAACGGTATGTTATGGGGGCTGGAACGTTTCGGTAATGATGATTGTGGAGAAGAAGATTTAGTCTTTATGAATTTTAAATGTACTGATAGATTGAATCGGGTTCATTACGGTATTTACTTTCATAGAAACGTACTTAGAAATGAACCTAAAAACAAAATCGTAATGACCGCACAGCTTGTTGCTTGCTTAGATACAATGAATAGATATTTTAAAAAAGGCTGGTGTTTTCATGGCGTATAAAATCATTCCTATCGAACTGAAAGACCTTGACAAATACGGAATCAAATTTGAGCGCATGCAGATACTCAAAAACATCTATGCAGGCAGCAAGAAAAGCGAATACGATTATTACGTATTTGTGGATAAAAAAGCGATGAAAGATAAAACGATGATTGAGATTGAACGTGAGATTGACAATAAACTGTTTATGAAAAAGATTCAAGGGAGGGATTAAATGCTCACTCTATACTCAAAACCAAATTGCATGCAGTGCAAATTTACAAAAGAATATTTATTAGATCATAACATCGAATTTAGAAATGTTGATGTCAGCGTGGATTTAAAATCGCTGGCATACATTAGAGATGAACTAGGGTATATGTCACTACCCGTAATTGAAACAGACACAGGGGATTCGTGGTTCGGATTCCGACCCGATTTACTGGAGGGGCTAGATGGAGAATAACTATCATTTAAAGCAGATACGATTAATCGATAAAGAAATTAATCAAATGCTAAATGAATTAGAACGCATTCGGTGTTCATTAATGCGCAGTCCACAATTAAAGCAAGTGAGTGTGCAGGAATCAAAAGTTGGATTGAAGGACGATGTGTATATCAAAATGATTGAATACAACGATAAGATTAATCAGAAAGTGGATGAATTAATCGATACGAAAAAGAAAGTATTCGACATCATTGAACAAATCAAAGACCATGAACAACGATTGATTTTAAAAATGCGCTATGTGGACTGTGAGAAATGGGAAGACATCGAACAGGAATTGCATGTATCGAAAAACACGATGCATAGAATCCACAGAAAAGCATTAAAAGAATTTAATTCATTATGGTACTAATTGCGCTAGAATGTGACTATACATGTGTGGTAATGTTAGGGTGCAAGAATAAAGATTAATCAGGTGCCTCTGATGCTTGATTGCGTTGGGGGCATTGTATACATAATAATCGGCTTAGCGAAATAATCCTTGGTGACAGGGGAAAGTTACTCTTTTTATATGTCAAGAGTAGCGGCGATTAAATGCCAATCTAAGCAACGTGGGTATTAATGGAATAAGAAATTGTTTCAGCTTCGAAAACTATTATTTTTAGGCAGAGTCAATCGATGAGCCAGTGCAGTCATGCATTAATAAGTGGTTGAAGGAGTGATACGACACAAGGTAATAGCGTGAGGGTAGCTCTAAGCGCAACTACCATGAATGGATTTCTTGAGGTGGATAACCTTATAAGTCTATTTGAGTGAAGGACGATGCTAACGTTCATGCATAACAAGCAGGCGCTGGGGATTTTGTTATTCAAAAGATAACGAACTCTAAGGCAATGCGTGTCTGTGACAATATAATCATATGGGATAATGACAAACTTTGGTCATCTGTTCGCTTATTAGCAAAATAAGAAGATTTTAAAGCAAAAGTCATTGCCCGTTATAAACGATAGTGCCTTTTTGTAGGATTGACCTACACACGAAACCTTCGCAAGAGGAATCGTGAAGTCGAAAAGTAAAGCAGTTTAGACCGTAGCTAGGTTTTTATTAATTGAAAGACGGCTTAGTAGTTTATAACGATACGAGTAGTTAGCGATACTAACTAGGCATGAGTGTTACGCATAGGGATATGTGTGGAAAAGAAACTAAAACATAAGGTTTTAAAAGACACTCAAACGTTACCTGTATTCTCAAGGTGTTAAGTGCTGTACCCGTGGAAGGGCATTTATGTTAAGGTTCGATTCCTTATGCAGCAGTTCTTTATCTTTATATGCTTTCTTAAATTCAATGACCCTCAACCATTCATGGATTGAATAGATAAAGCTGTAAATTGATAAGGGAATGGATGCTCACTTACCTCTTACACTTAATTGTGTAAGGGGTATTTTACTATACATAAAAAACATTTGAAAGGAGCAAACATGAAATATAAAACAACAATCGAATTAGAAGCAGTACAGTTTACAGGTAATCTAACAGAAATGCCCGATTGGTTTTTGAATCGATGTAGTATTGGTAAATCGAATGGAGAGTGGTGCGTATATGACAGTTTATTCAAAGAAGAAGTTAATATTCGTATTGGTAACTTCATTTTGGATAATGCCTTTGATGTGGTTGAAATACTGGATGCAGAAACGTTCAACAAGAACTACACCGCCTTAACTACTGAAGGTGGGGAACATGCCTAAGCGACCATGCGCATGTCCGACATGTACCGCATTAGTGGATATCAAAGACAGGTATTGTGCAATTCATAAACCGTCACAGGTTGAAAATAGACCGTCCGCATATCAACGTGGGTATGATCATAAATGGCAAAGAGCAAGTAAACGTTTCTTATCTGAACATCCTTTTTGTGAGGAATGCTTGAAGCAAGGGAAGATTACCCTAGCAACTGATGTAGACCATAAAAAAGCACATAAAGGAAACAAGGTTTTATTTTGGGATATGAAGAACTGGCAATCACTTTGTCACTCATGCCATAGCAGAAAAACAGCTAAAGAAGATAACGGTGGATGGTATTAGTTTATTTTGCGTTTTAAAGTACCTAGAATCAATTTTAGGTTTTTAAGGTATAATTAACCGTCTTTAGTTTTAAAATCGCTTATACGCTTTATATGAGCGTTTGATACCCTATATACGAATTTACATTTCATTCCCCAGTATTCGAAATTTGGTTTTTGATACCCTATTTCGAATTTTGGTTTTTTATATAGCGATTTCGAATTTTCGTTTTTCTATGATTGTGATTGTGTGGAGTTGAAACAAACACCGCACACAATGTATATACAACATTTTAAACATCGGAATCGCCTAATCAATCCAGCTTAATAGGAGAGAAGATAAGGAGGGTAGGGGTATTTAAAATTTTATATAACCAATAAATAAACGACAACAAGCGAAACGGTCACGCTTTTGAAACTTAACTAATGATAATTATATGATTTAACAAACGTATAGCTATATAACGATTTATATAATTGCTATATATTAGGTTGCTAATTCCATTATATAAATATCAACAAACTACGATACTATTTGGATAGAGTAGGAATCATTCATGAATCGTGATAGACATTTATTAAACATTATTATTGACGATTGGTTTGAATCCGTTTCATCGATGATTGCTATTGCAGGTTCGAATCCTGCTATCGTATTATTCCTAAACAGGCTTTGCCTATCTTAAATACATTTCTTTCAATTCCCTTTTTCTTTATGTGTCCTCAAGTCTGTTTAGGTTATTTAAAAATAAAATAAAAAAGCTGCATCTCGAATTTAAAATTCGAAAAAGCAACTTTACCTCCAAAAAAGTGGTGGGCGTATATATCCAGCCCCCGTTTTTTAAAAC
>ERZ1036435.252-NODE-252-length-37343-cov-11.768531_pt1 | contig 37343 bp, 14 predicted proteins | sample MGYA00514223_ERZ1036435 | MGnify/ENA primary metagenome ERZ1036435 (study PRJEB33795, sample SAMN09464927) | human gut metagenome | host: Homo sapiens | place: USA: Stanford, California | collected 2016-08 | study: EMG produced TPA metagenomics assembly of the... | reverse complement strand
CACTAACTACATAGTATACAAATGCTCATACACGAGTCATACACAACGGCCCATCCCTCATCGAAGCTTCTCCCAAGAAGCGATGCGAACGTTTTTGGAAAATTTTTTTTTTTACTGATGGATTGTGTCTTTGAACAAAAAAACTTTGAAAAGTTTTCATTTGAAGGATTTTAGTCTTATAAGTTGTTTATATAAGGTTTCGCTGTTGTATATAGAGGACGACTGCTGTTTTTTAACTTGAGGAACTCCATACTCTGCCTATAAAAAAAAGAGATAACTTTTTCTTTCTGATCCCTTTGTTGTTTTGGAACTATTTTGACCCAGAAGTTACAAAAAAAAGAAGTTGAAGAACACAACAATTGATTGAAAAAAAGATTAAGTTTATACAACTAAAAAATCTAAAAAAAAATCATAAAACCCAATTATAAAAAAATATTAATCAAGAAAACCTATTTCAAGAAGAAATACTACCTTTTGACAAAGAAAAAAAAATTTATTCACACATATAAAGTTTGAAGAAGAAAATTTTTTTTAGTACTTGAAATAATAATCTGAATTTTTAATTTCCCTGAGCAAAGAAAGCATATTGGACATAGTATTCTAGTTCAATAACATCTAAGAGAGGAGAATTTAAAAAAAAAATAATTACAACTGAAATAATACCACAAGTTACAATGGCTGACATTACTGAAAAGACTGCTGAACAATTGGAAAACCTTTCTTTGCAAGATAAGCAAGAAGGTACCAACGAGGAGAACCAATCTGAGACCGTCTCTGCCTCTCTGTACGTTGGTGACTTGGACCCATCTGTCTCCGAAGCTCACTTGTACGACATCTTCTCCCCAATTGGTGCTGTCTCTTCCATCCGTGTCTGTCGTGATGCTATCACCAAGACTTCCTTGGGTTACGCATACGTCAACTTCAATGACCACGACGCTGCCAAGACCGCCATTGAAAAGCTGAACTTCACTCCAATCAAGGGCAAGCTTTGCCGTATCATGTGGTCCCAGCGTGATCCTTCCCTAAGAAAGAAGGGTGCTGGTAACATCTTCATCAAGAACTTGCACCCAGACATCGACAACAAGGCTCTTTATGACACTTTCTCTGTCTTCGGTAACATTTTGTCCAGTAAGGTCGCTACCGATGAGACCGGTAAGTCCAAGGGTTTTGGTTACGTCCACTTCGAAGAAGACGAGTCCGCCAGCGAAGCTATTGACGCTTTGAACGGTATGTTGTTGAACGGCCAAGAGATTTATGTCGGTCCACACTTGTCCAAGAAGGAACGTGAATCCAAGTTCGAAGAAATGAAGGCTAACTTCACTAACGTTTACATCAAGAACATTAACACTGAAACTACTGACAAGGAATTCGAAGAACTAGTCGCCAAGTTCGGTAAGACCGACTCTGTTGTCCTAGAGAGAACCCCAGAAGGTGAAAACAAGGGTTTCGGTTTCGTTAACTTCGTTAACCACGAAGACGCTGTCAAGTGTGTTGAAGAATTGAACAACACTGAATTCAAGGGTCAACCATTGTACGTTAACCGTGCTCAAAAGAAGTACGAACGTCAACAAGAATTGAAGAAGCAATACGAAGCTACTAGAATGGAAAAGATGGCTAAGTACCAAGGTATTAACTTGTTCATCAAGAACTTGGATGACTCTATCGATGACAAGAAGTTGGAAGAAGAATTTGCCCCATACGGTACCATTACTTCTGCCAAGGTCATGACCACCGAAAACGGTAAGTCCAAGGGTTTCGGTTTTGTTTGTTTCTCCACCCCAGAAGAAGCTACCAAGGCTATCACTGAAAAGAACCAACAAATCGTTGCCGGTAAGCCATTATACGTTGCCATTGCTCAAAGAAAGGATGTCAGACGTTCTCAACTAGCTCAACAAATCCAAGCTAGAAACCAAATGAGATTCCAACAAGCTTCTGCTGCCGCCGCTGCTGCTGCCGCCGCTGGTATGCCAGGTCAATTCATGCCACCAATGTTCTACGGTGTTATGCCACCAAGAGGTGTTCCATTCAACGGTCCAAACCCACAAATGGCCAACATGGGTGCTATGCCAAAGAACGGTATGCCACCACACCAATTCAGAAACGGTCCAGTCTACGGTGTCCCACCACAAGGTGGTTTTGCTAGAAACGGTCCAGCTGCCAACCAATTCTACCAACAAAAGCAAAGACAAGCTTTGGGTGAAGAGCTATACAAGAGAATCTTCTCCAGAACCAATGACGAAGAAGCTGCTGGTAAGATCACTGGTATGATTTTGGACTTGCCACCACAAGAAGTCGTTCCATTGCTAGAAAACGACGAGTTGTTCGAACAACATTTCAAGGAAGCATCTGCTGCTTACGAATCCTTCAAGCAAGAACAACAACAACCTCAAGGTGAAGAAGCTCAACAAGCTTAAGTAACTTAAAGGATCGCTTAGCCATTTTCTAATAAAGTATACTCACCTTTAAAAAACAGCACATCCCCAATTACAATAATTTTATTTTTATTAATGAAAAGGAAGCGTTACACCATTCCCTTATGGCAAAGATCATTATCTGGACTTAGCTAATGAAGTTATCACGCATGCTTCGCCATATCATCAAAGAAGAAAATTAAATTATTACTATTTTAACTTAAGCTCCTATTCTCTTACGAGCTTATTTTTTACTTCTCCGCAAAATACCTAGAGTGTATTCTTGCATTTTCTGTCTCTCTGTAAACTAGAAGATATATTTTAAGATTAGTTTAGAAATCCCACGATTATGGAAAATCAGTAGGATTGGTTATTTTTTACTTTCAACTTACATCTTTTGTTATTATTGCAACTGATTTCCTTCTCCCAGTTATATCGAAATGGAAATTATTGGAATAACCACAGTGTTCTATATTTGTGTATCTATTATTAACAACAAATTTATCCCCATGTTTAGATCAACAGTTCATAGTAATAGAGATTTATTGCTGAATCACGAAACCATATCATAGCCATTCTTATACGTCATCCAAATAAAATCACATACAACGAATCCCCTTTCAATCTGCGGTGAGAAGAAAGGGAAAACTGGCAAGTCCTAAGCCATTTTGAGCCATTTTCTGCTAAGAAATCTCTTTTGCTGGAAGTAACGAATAATATTTGAAGTAAGTCTTGATAACGGACTTTTCAATCTAACTATCAACTAACGGTTTCTTATAAATAGGGAACACGGGTTTAAGGAGAAAACGTTTAACTCCCGTCTTTTCCTGTTGTTTTGTTACCGACCGATACTCTATCAAGTGCTTACCGATCAAGATTGAAAACGCGTTATAAGATAGTAATAGGGAACTTCTGAAGTCACTAGATCACTCTATTAGGCGGCTTATCCAAGATTTGCAAGGTATATAAAGAAAGTTATTTTTCGTTATTATTAAGGAATTTGAGTATTTGGAGTTATTGATTGAGTTTCTGACGCCTAAGGAAAAGAGAAATATATTGCCCACAGTTTTTTTGTAGGAAGAAAATTTACTTCTTTGTTGTACTATAATATGTCAGGAAGCAATAAACCTGGAAATGGTGATTTCATCACCTCACCATTTGATGATGCCTTTGAATTTGAGGAAGGAGATAATACAGTTAATAATTCGTCATCAAATGGTAACGGACACACAAGTGGATCAGGTAATTGGAATGATGGTCATAAGATGGAGGAGAAGGAAACTACTCTGGCAGACGATACTGACATTGAGATATCATCAATCCAACCTACCCCTCATTTGGGTGGTGCGAAGACCGGTATGTTTGACGATGTGGCATTAGATAATGATGATCATAACGACAGTAGCCGAGAGATGAAAAGATTGAGGATGGGGACTAGGAGAGTAAAGGGTCACAAACCCCAATTTGGAAACATGTCTAGGAATAAGACATTGAAATGGGCAAAGAAAAATATCAAAAATCCCTTTGATGATTTTAGCAGAGATGAAGAAGAGGAAAATGACAGATCAACGAATAGAGCTGATCAGCTGCGAACAGTATACCACAACATACCACTCCCGGAAGAAATGTTAGATGAAGAAGGTAATCCTATAATGGAATATCCAAGAAATAAAATTCGGACGACAAAGTATACCCCTCTTTCTTTTTTCCCGAAAAATCTCTTGTTCCAATTCCAGAACTTTGCCAATGTTTACTTTTTGGTTTTAATTATTTTAGGTGCATTCCAAATTTTTGGTGTTACCAATCCCGGCTTAAGTGCAGTGCCTCTTATTGTGATTGTTATAATCACAGCTATCAAAGATGGTATTGAAGATTCTAGAAGAACAATTTTAGATTTGGAGGTTAATAATACAAGAACTCACATTTTAGAAGGTGTTGTAAATGAAAATGTCTCTGTAGACAATGTCTCATTATGGAGAAGATTTAAAAAGGCAAATAGTAGGTTACTAATGCAGTTTATCCAATGGTGCAAAGAAAGAATGACCGAAGATGGTAAGAGGAGAAGGTTACAGAGACAGCGTCGTAAATTACGTAAATCTACAAGAAATGGGCATGGACCTAGGAATTCATTGGACTCAATGGATAGTTACAGACCTTCTGCAGATTATTATAACAGACCATCATTGGACTACGATAATATGGGTCATATAGTTGGTGAGGATGAAGATGTTGATATTATCGATAGAACACTACCACCAAGAACTGATACTAGGTTTGCCCGTGATTACTGGAAGAGCGTTAAGGTTGGAGATATAGTTCGTATCCACAATAATGATGAAATTCCAGCTGATATTATTTTACTATCAACTTCTGACTCTGATGGTGGATGTTATGTGGAGACAAAAAATCTTGACGGTGAAACAAACTTGAAGGTGAGACAAGCATTGAAATGTAGTTATAAGATAAAGACGTCGAGAGATATTGCAAGGACAAGATTTTGGATTGAAAGTGAAGGTCCCCATGCGAACCTATATTCTTACCAAGGTAACTTGAAATGGAAGGATTCGACAAATAACGAGTTGAGAAACGAACCTGTAACTATCAACAACATGTTGCTCCGTGGTTGTACACTAAGAAACACAAAATGGGCAATGGGTATTGTTGTTTTTACTGGTGATGATACTAAAATTATGTTAAACGCTGGTGTCACTCCAACAAAGAAATCACGTATTTCTAGAGAATTGAATTTTTCAGTTTTGATAAACTTTTTGGTTTTATTCATTTTGTGTTTCATTTCTGGTTTGGCAAATGGTATTGATTATGACAAACATCCTAGATCAAGAGATTTCTTTGAATTTGGTACTGTTGCTGGTAATCCGGCCACTAATGGTTTTGTATCTTTCTGGGTCGCTGTTATTCTTTATCAATCATTGGTTCCTATCTCACTTTATATTTCTGTGGAAATTATAAAAACTGCTCAGGCTGCTTTCATTTATGGTGATGTCTTGTTGTATAATGCCAAATTAGACTATCCGTGTACTCCTAAATCATGGAATATATCTGATGATTTGGGCCAGATTGAATATATCTTTTCGGATAAAACTGGTACTCTAACACAGAATGTTATGGAATTCAAGAAATGTACAATCAATGGTGTGTCATATGGTAGGGCTTATACAGAAGCGTTAGCCGGTTTAAGAAAAAGACAAGGTATTGATGTTGAAGCTGAGGGTAGGAGAGAAAAAGAAGAAATTGCAAAAGATAGAGATGTCATGATCAATGATTTGAGAAATCTTTCTAACAATACCCAATTTTTCCCTGATGAAATTACGTTTATCTCAAAGGAGATTGTTCAAGATTTCAAGGGGCGTAACGGGGATATACAAAAGAAATGTTGTGAACATTTCATGTTGGCTCTCGCCTTATGCCATTCTGTGCTGACTGAACCTAGTCCTACTAATCCCGACAAACTTGAAATGAAGGCTCAATCTCCAGACGAAGCTGCATTGGTTACTACTGCAAGAGATCTCGGTTTTTGTTTCATGGGTAAAACCAAAACTGGTATGGTTGTTGAAATACAGGGTATTCAAAAGGAATTTGAAATTTTGAACATTTTAGAATTTAATTCTGCTAGGAAGAGAATGAGTTGTATCATTAAAATTCCTGGTGCTACCCCAAATGATGAACCTAGAGCACTGTTAATTTGTAAGGGTGCTGATTCTGTTATTTACTCTAGATTGAGTACTAAGGCTGGCGAAAATGACGAAACTTTATTAGAAAAGACTGCACTTCATTTAGAACAGTACGCAACGGAGGGTTTGAGAACTCTTTGTCTTGCTCAAAGAGAACTAACATGGTCTGAATACACTGAATGGAATGCCAGATATGATATTGCAGCTGCATCATTAACTAACAGAGAGGAACAGCTTGAAATAGTTTCTGACTCTATAGAAAGAGACTTAATTCTTTTGGGTGGTACTGCCATTGAAGATCGTTTACAAGACGGTGTACCAGAATCCATTGCATTACTAGCGGAAGCTGGTATAAAGTTGTGGGTTCTAACTGGTGACAAAGTCGAAACAGCTATCAATATTGGTTTTTCATGTAATTTGTTGAATAACGATATGGAGTTACTTGTTGTTAAAACTGCCGGTGAAGATGTCCTTGAGTATGGTGAGGATCCTCACGAAGTTGTTAATTCGCTAATTTCCAAGTACTTAAGAGAGAAGTTTGGTCTCAGCGGATCTGAAATGGAATTAGATAACGCAAAGGGTGATCATTCTTTCCCTAAAGGTGATTTCGCTGTTGTGATAGATGGTGATGCGTTGAAGATTGCTTTAACAGGTGACGATATGAAAAGAAAATTCCTGCTATTATGTAAAAACTGTAAGGCTGTTTTGTGTTGTAGAGTTTCTCCAGCTCAAAAGGCTGCTGTTGTTAAGCTGGTTAAGAATACTTTGGATGTTATGACCTTGGCTATTGGTGATGGTTCTAATGATGTTGCTATGATTCAATCAGCTGATGTTGGTATTGGTATTGCCGGTGAAGAAGGTCGTCAAGCCGTCATGTGTTCCGATTATGCTATTGGTCAATTCAGATACTTGACTAGATTATTACTGGTTCATGGTAGATGGTCTTACAAACGTCTTTCCGAAATGATTCCCGAGTTCTTCTATAAGAATGTTATTTTCACGCTGGCACTATTCTGGTATGGTATTTATAACAATTTTGACGGTTCCTATTTATTTGAATATACTTACCTGATGTTCTACAATTTAGCATTCACATCTATTCCAGTTATTCTACTAGGTATTCTTGACCAAGATGTTAATGACACGATTTCCCTTGTTGTGCCTCAGCTTTACAGAGTGGGTATTCTAAGACTGGAATGGAACCAGACGAAGTTCTTGTGGTATATGTTTGATGGTCTCTATCAATCGGTCATTTGTTTCTTTTTCCCATATCTGCTTTACAAGAGAAATGGTGTTGTTACCAAGAATGGTATGGGTTTAGAACACAGATACTACGTTGGTATTATTGTCACAACCATTGCGGTGTTTGCATGTAACTTGTACATATTGATCCACCAGTACAGATGGGACTGGTTCAGTGGGTTTTTCATCTTCCTGTCGTGCATTGTTGTCATTGGCTGGACTGGTATTTGGACCAGTTCTTTTACCAGTTTGGATCTATGGAAAGCTGGTGAACGTATCTACGATTCACCATCGTTCTGGGCAGTGTTTTTCATTGGTGTGTTCTTCTGTCTGTTGCCTAGATTCACTTGGGACTGTTACACGCAGTTCTTCAACCCTTCGGATGTGCAGATCATCAGAGAGATGTGGAAGCGCGGTGACTACGACCACTACCCCGTTGGCTACGATCCTACGGACCCCAACAGACCCAAGATCTCTAAAGGTGCCAAGTTTGGCGAGCGTTTGGGCCAAGGCATAGTGCTGGAGGACGAGACCTACGCCGGTGGCAACGTGTCCCGGGACTCTGTGTTCACCGAGGAGATCCCAATGAACATCATCAGCGGCACGGACGGCACTCCGCGTGGCTTCGAGATGTCCGGCAGAACACCCGACATCCCGCAGACCCAGTGGGAGTCGCCGGAGCGGGAGGAGCAGAACCTGCTCAACTCACCTCAGGCCAACGTCGGGCTAGGCACATTCGAGCAAACAGTCAGACAGTCCATCGACAGAACTAGGGACTCCATGCTCGCCAACCGCGAGCTCGACAACCGCTACTCCGTCGACAGGGCGCGCGCATCCCTCGACCTGCCGGGCGTCACCCACGCCGCAGCACTGATGGAAGAGCGCAAGAGCCGTGAGTTCAGATAAACGGCTGTATAGAATTATATTTGTATATTAAAGTCTTTTTTTTGTTATTATTACTGCTAAGTACTACCAAATCGTCCAACTACGCCAGCCACGCCAGCCATCACTTACCAAGGGCATCGGTCCGGCGCCGTCTCGTATAGTCATCACACACTACGTATTTATTCATTGGCTACACAGTACCTATCAACGAACAACTACTTCCACGAAGTGTTCTGTGCACCCCCTAAGAAACCCACGTGGAAAACAAAGAGAGGAAAACCTTGCTTTCACAGAAACCAACGCAGACAGAAATAAAAGAAAGAAAGAGAGAAAAACCGTTTATCATTCTTGAATTGCCCAGAGAAACCCGCAGAAGCACTATAGTTTTTTGAGTTTCCTCGAAGCACTTAAGAACTCAAAAAAGAACTTGCTAAGAAACGGCCGCACAGAGCACGCCCTGGGTAGGAAGCTGTCAGTGCGACGAGGCAGGACGGACGAGGGACGCAGTGGGAAAGCACCAAGCCTGAAAAGCTCCAAAGCTCCAGCTTGAAAAGCTCCAGCTTGAAGGCAGAAAGAAAAAAATTTGGATTGGGCTCTATTCTCGATGCTTTCCAGGGAAGTGAAGAGCGTGTAAGTTGAAATAGGATCAAGGCATTTAAGAAGGGATCGATAATCCAACAGGGAAGCAAGATCCATCTGATAGGATCCAGCGACTAGGAAATAATTGAGATGGTTTCTCTCTCTGGGTCTGGAGGGAAGGCCAAGAGTGCGGACAGCGTGAACAAATGGCGGATTCCGCATTACTACAAGCGCGGGAAGTCTGTAGGGTCTACGCCAGTGTCGGAGGTTGTGAACTCGCCGCTGCGCGCTGTGCAGAACGAGCCGTCTGTGTCGAGTCCGAAGAAGATTCTGCTGGAGGAGCGGAACAGGGCGACTCCGCGGTCGCGGAAGAGCTCCAAGAAGGGCCAGATGGTGTTTGTAAACTACACGGTGCAGGATGACGACGAGACTGGGGATAAGGTGGATGACGACAAGGCGGACGATGTTGCGGACGTGGTGCCGAAGACTTCTGCGGTGACACAGGCTGCTATTCTAGACAACAAGCATGTGCTGACCTCGAAGCGCAAGTCCTCTAGACGACGGATGCTGAAGATATTTGGGTCGTCGAAGGAGCAGGTTATACCGCTGGAGCCCGAGTCGCACCAGGATGCCCAGAAGGATCTGGCGGCCAGACTGATCGAGAATAGCGCAGAGAGCTCCTCGAATACTTCGAATACGTCTAGCTCTTCCAGCACGCCCAATTCGCAAGGGAGATCGTATGGCTCTTTCTTGAAATACAACAAATTCTGCAGTGGGAGTGACCGATCCAAGAACAACAACGCTTCCACCGATTTCAACGCGATGCTGATTAATAATCAGAATAAGATGAGCAATCACCTCGCATTGAACTATAGCGCCGCAAAATCTGCTGAGGGCTTACTGAACCATTTCGCAGAAGACGAGATGGTTCCCAAGTCACTGCCTGATCCAAACTTGGCCAAACCGGCTATACGGGTAGGGCCCACGGATCGCAAAAGGTCTGTGTCATCTTCTGCCATTCCTATGAAGGCTGCGAGCAGCACTTCTTTGACAAGTAAAGTTACAAAACCGGCAAGGAAGATGTCAACTACCACCACTTTAAGCAACCCTTCATCACACAATACTCCATTTACAGAATTCGAGAACAGCAACCTCACTGATAGTTATCAATACTCGGATCCGTACATATCACGAAACTCAAACATGTCCAACGCAAGTATAACTTCTTTTATCTCAAGCATGAATGTTGGAAACAGCACAAATATAACACCGCTGACAGAGTCTACCAAAGTTGATACAAATGACAATTTTAACGCACTAATGAAAGGTCACATAAGTGAACCTGGAGAAGAAAACGACGCTTCGGTAGCATTCACGAAGCTGTTTCATAGGAAAAGAGCGAATACAGGCGGGTCCACTAGCTCTTCAAACTCCAATACAACATTTCAAAATAGCACACAGAATATTACAAAGTCAGGTGTTTCAAAAATATCTGCTCATAGAACTACATCATTAAATTCATTAGCATCAATAGCAAACCGTTTTTCACCCATTAGAACTGCATCTCCAGTGAGACCAAGATCAAACACAAGGAGTTCATCGACTTGTCGTCACTCTAGAGATCTATCTGGTCTCGTTCCGCTAACTACACCAGAATATTTGGGTCCTTCAACTGGGACTGAGGTGTATTTGGACACACAAAGTAAAAGAACTGTTAATCATAAAAAGAAGCAAGAATCTATATCGGAGCTCTCAAAATTTCAAAATACGCCAACCAGCAACAATCACCACACTGCAAATCTAGCCACTACTCCTTCATCATTTTTAGGGACCTCGTATTTTGCGAATCATCCAGGACAACAAACGTCTTACTCAAATACGTCTACTCCAGCTGCAACTGATATCAATTCTTTATCTACTACGTATTTCAGTGGTAAAACGGCAGTCGGCAATTCAAGACAAACAAGTGATATATCTTATATGACAGAGAAAGAATTTCATACAGATTCAGAACCGTTTGACACAAATGATGTCCCAACCCCAATTGAAGGTGTATCATCCATGAGGGGTATATCAAACAACGCGATTCAGGAACTAGATGAAGAAGAAAGACCGAACGAGGATAGTAGCGATACCAGGAAATCTGAAATAGACCTGATGAGACTGCTTGATACAAATATAAGTGATCGTAAGCTAGCTGTTAATAATAATACCAAACATTTCGATGACAACGATTTTAATAGAAGCGCTAATAGTGGAGGCACCCGATCAAATACTGCAATGGATTCCTTTATGACCAACTTTTTATATGAAACACAAATTGATGATACAAACGAAACACAACAAAACAACAATGATAACTCCATATTTGAAGATTTTGACTACAAATCATTAGGATTAGATAATATGGCTCCTAATAACAGACAAATTTTAAATGACGACTGTGAAATGGAAACAAAAGGTACCCAAGGACAATTAAGCTCCAATTTTGATTTTAATTTTGATACTGATTTGCCCATAGGCCATGAGTTTTTACCCGATAGTCTTGCTTCTGGTCAGAATCCAGATCAGAACCATGCTGCATATGGCTCAAGAGGCTATCAAATACCTGATCATCAGGTAATGAACAATCAAAATGCACAAACTGATACAACTTTCAAAGCATTATCTAATGATTTGTACTATGGCAACTAACTATAACCACGACCATTATAGTTATACAAGACAATCATGAGCATTTGTCTATGATAATAGGAATACTATGGAAATTTGTGTCCATTTATTTTTTATCAAGACAATATTCCACACAAAAACTCTTCGGACAATCCTGACATTTACGCAATCAAAGACCATTAGTTATGTTATTCCACAAACTATTTAATAATTGCGTTTAGAGATTTACATATTTATATAGAATGATTGATACAATGAATTTCAAGCAAATTGAACTGGTTTTTCAAGATATACTATTATGGATCAAAAAACAAATAGTATATATAAATGCATCTAATAAATTGGAATCTATAAAATCGCTGACATATAATCATTGAAGGTAATTTGGCAGGATGGACTTAATAAATGATATCAGTTCTTGCTCAGTGCCTTGTGGATGGTCAAATTGCCACAGTATGACCTCATCGTTTATTTTACCTAACCATGGACCGGGTTTTGTTTCTAATATTTTAACCATGCGTTTCCCATCAATGATTGGTACCATTTTATCACTCTCTTGTAAGTTTTGCTCTTGAATATAATTCCAGAAGCGGTCATATTTGTCTATTATATTAACAACATTATCCTTTTGGGATATATATTTTAAGTACTGATCCATCAAAGAGACGTAATGGACAATCTCCCAATCTCCTCTTAGCTCTCTTAAAAATGTACCCACTTCTGACCTTTTCAAATCACCAGATTGTAGATATTTTTCAACCATGCTGTTGTAGGCTGCAATGTTTTCAACACATCTGGCTACAACTATAGAAGAGGCCTTATTGAATTTCAGGCCTTCTCTGACGATACTTTCGGAAACAGGTAGAGTATTGTTAAGTTTCTTCTTGGGCAAAGCAATTATCTTCAAATCAGCCATAGGTATTAGAATCGAGGCCAACAGGAAATTTTGCTGGAATGACTTGTCTTTCGTCTCGATGGCCTGCCTTAATTTCAAATATCTTGATAAGAAGTCCTTGTAGTGGTGGATGAAGTTCTTCAAGTGATGATTGAAAATGCCCTTCTTGTAAATATCTTCCACATCTTTTGTTTGAGGCCAATTCTTCCTGTTGTATTCAATAACACTTTGGTCCCCGTGCCATAGAAATATGACATTTTCTAAATGTGTTCTCTGGATCAAGTTCAGACCCAAAATAGGGTTTGGGCCAACCAATATCTTTTCCATCTCCACACCAATTCTCTCACGGGATATCTTATTATTAAAAGCTTCATTGATCTCAGGGTCATGCATTTCCTTCAGCACGCCGGCTTCGATGTTGAAGTTGAACCTTGAGGCAAATCGTATTAGTCTTAAAACACGTAATGGGTCATCGAGGAATGTTTGTCTAGCGGGTAGAGGTGTACGCAACACACCGTCCTGCAGGTCTTGCCAGCCTCGTTTCGTAAAGTCCTCTACTGCGTCCTGCTGGATATTGTAGAACAACGCATTGAGCGTGGCATCCCGTCTCAGAGCGTCTTCTTCAGGGGTACCAAACTGGGTAGTTGGGATCCGGGAGTCCTCAGTGTACTCCTCGGACCTCAAGTTGACGAAATCCACCTCGACGTCAAACAGCTTTGTGGTAGCGGTCTCAAGGTGCTTGGACTTCTCAGGGTTCTTATCGATCTTGTGGATGCTATGTGGTTTCACACCGTACTTGTCGAAGTGCTCCAACAGATAACCGTTCAATCCCGTTGCAAACTCTTCACCGGACATGATGTTGATGGCGATGTCCAGGTCGTGGGAACCTTGGCCCAGCAGCTTGTCTCTGACCCAACCACCAGTGATCCGCAGAGTCAGGGGTTCCTGTCCATAGTGCAAGCTATTGTAATGCGCAGTGTAGTCCTTCAACAAGTTGCATATCCTGGTCTCTTTCTCAGTCAATTGGATCCTCGGAATCATCGTAGAAACACGCCTAATTGCCTTGAACATATGTGTTTCCACCAACTAAAAGAAAAAACTTGCCAAGAAGATACTTTCAACTATTAGCGCATTGGGAGAGCGACAGCTACATATATTTGATTGAACCACAGACCAATATTGTATTGTAAAGGCCACACTACATAGTGCATGTGTGTCTGTATGACATTGCCAGAGAGTTTACAGGGCATCGCAAAATTTCAGTTATACCGATATACGAACTTTTGACTGAAAATTCATGTGACCTCCACACTAGATACGAATAATCAGATGATTGTGACGTACCAAAGCACATTCATATCACAGTAGCCGAACTAGTATCACATGATTATAGGCCAACATCTCAGGACACGAACTGAAAAAAATTTTTTTTTCTGAAAAAAGTTTTAAGGGGAGCGACGAGTGGCCCTTTTATAGCTTTTAGGGGATGGGACGTTATAAGTTTCTTATACCAACTGGGGTGAGCTGCGCTGTGTAAGAAGGTATTTGGCGGCTAAGCGATTGGAGGAGATAAACCGTACCCGAATAAGCGCCTTTGGTTTTGAGCTGCAGGTACTACGAAAAGATCGAGACGGGAGAAAGCAATGGAGGTAGTGGACGGTGTGCCTGTTTTCCGGCCTACGTGGGAGGAGTTCAAGGACTTCATGGGGTATATGGAGAAGATACGTCCGCATGGTATGGCGAGTGGTATTGTGAAGGTAATTCCGCCCCGTGAATGGCTTGACCGGGCTGGTCGGGAGCCCCGCGAAGAGCTTTTGCGCGATGTGCGGATCAGGAACCCGATACAGCAGCATGTTAGTGGATCGAAAGGTGTGTATATGATTTCTAATGTGGAGAAGAATAAGACTTATAATATGATACAGTGGAAGGATCTGTCGTATGACTTCCGCGTGCCGGACGATCCTAGCAGTCTGAAGAACAAGTCAGAGGAGAGTATACAGGACAATGAGAGATCACAGCAACGAAGACGGTCCTCGAGCGGTATCAAGTTGAAGAACTGTGACTCAGCTACGGAAGAAGATTTCCAAAACTTCATGAAGGAGTATAACGCTGAGAATATCCGAGATTTCGATGACGAGGAGAGACTGAAGTTCCTAGAGAGTTACTACTGGAAGACATTGAATTTCACAACACCGTTGTACGGCGCAGATAGTTCAGGGTCGATATTCCCATCTGATCTAGAAGAGTGGAATGTTGCCAAGCTTCCGAATGTGCTGTCACATATAGACCAAGACATACCGGGTGTAAACCAGGCTTATCTTTACGCAGGGCTGTGGAAGGCTTCGTTCACTTGGCACTTAGAAGACCAGGATCTGTACTCTATTAACTATATTCATTTTGGAGCACCAAAACAATGGTACTCCATCCCACAAGAGGATCACGAAAAATTTTATGAATTTATGAAGGAAAAATTTCCAGAAGAAGCATCAAAATGCAAAGAGTTTCTTCGTCACAAGATGTTCTTGGTCTCACCCAAGGTACTAAAAGAAAATGATATTAAGTGTAACAAAGTTACGCATTATGAGCATGAGTTTATTATCACATACCCATACGGATACCATGCTGGATTTAATTATGGTTATAACCTTGCAGAGTCTGTCAACTTTGCTCTGGAAGACTGGCTCGAAATCGGTAAGAAGGCCGGTAAATGTCGTTGTATCAGCGACTCGGTAGAAGTAGACGTAGACAAATTGGCTGAGAATTGGTCAAATTTCAAAAAGAAAAGAGAAATCGAGGATGCCGAGACAGAAGATAGCCCTCAAAAAAAGAGAAAGAGCTCAACAGTAGATTCTAATGAAACCATATCAAACGTTTCTGCTACTAAAGAGGATGACGAAGTAAAAAATGAAGATAACGACGATAACAGTAAGCTTATAAGAGATGTAAAGAAAGAAGTAACTAATAGCAACGGAGATGATTTAAATGCATCTGTTGACGTACAAAGGCAATCTAATGATAACACTTTTGGTGATAACTCGAACCCCGCATCAAACATAAAAATGGAAAGTAATAAAACTAAAATTGAAGCCAATGTCCCTGGTGTGGCTAAAAAATTGAGAGGATTTGACGAGCTGCTGAATAGATCCCCACAAAACTCTCCTCGAATGGAGACATCTTTGAAGAATGATCCTTTTTTTGCGCGTGATAGTCCTCTTAGGTCTAATAGCCCCGGAACGAATCTGTTTTTCAATCAATCGATACAAAGAATGTCTTCTCCAATTTTATCTAAAATGATAGATCTGTCAAACATTGTTGAGCCAACTTTAGATGACCCAACTTTGAAATTCAAAAGGAAGACTAACTTACCTTCCCAATTGATCGGAAACTCAAACATTAGTTCTCCATTACTACAAAACATACAGGATCAGCAAAATCAGCAACAACAGCAGCAAAGATCTCAAAACGGAACACCTCTATCAAACTTGTCTTTTGGCCCGATGAGGAGTGGTTTGGGGTCCAATCCTGTACTGTTAGATAATAACGATGACAATATGCTGGCTCTGAGTCTGACCTCAATGGCTAATAGCCGGCCATCTTCTCCACGGCTACATCATATTAATATTCCTAACGAAGCCAACTCGAAAATGAAAAGTGGTTCTAATGATACAGTTAATGCTGCAAGCAATTTTGTCACCAGTGGATCAAATGTGCAACAAGGTATGTCAGTAGTATCGCCGAAACCTGTTCCATATTATGGGAACCAGTTTGAGAGAACATTTAACTCAATGCCTTCTCCGATTCCAATGTCGCCTGGGGGGTCAAACATGCCGTTTATCAAGCGCTTAAAATCTCCTAACATCGTCACTCTCAATATTTCTAGGGAGGGATCGAAGAGTCCTGTTTCTTTGCAAAACGAGGTCAGGTCTCCGCTGGGACTAAACACTACGTTAAGCTACCCGATTCCAACTGAGAAGCAATTAAGTAACTTGAATCCGGTGAACAACAGCAATTACCAGGCAGCATCTCCTGCCCTGATGGATGACAAGAATAATATCAACCCTAACCAGAATATGAACTCGTTGCTTGACATGGGGCTATCCGCGTTCCAGAACTCACCTTCGAACGGATTAAGGCAGATTAGTAGTGAGACATACGAATCATCACCGCTGATGTCCTTGGCCGCAGCTGCAAATAAGGACATCGAACTAACGAACTCTATGATGCGGCCTTCGAGATCGAAGACCAAGCTTCCAACCGACAAGGCTAGATCTAAATCCAAATCCGTGGAAGCGCAAGGTCCAAAATTCGAGAAGGGCGAAGTGATCCTTTCTGACTCAGGCAAGATATACGTATGTCAGGAATGTAAGAGACAGTTCTCCTCGGGTCACCATCTCACCAGACACAAGAAATCCGTACACTCTGGGGAGAAGCCGCACTCGTGCCCAAAGTGTGGCAAACGGTTCAAGAGAAGGGACCATGTGTTGCAACACTTGAACAAGAAGATCCCTTGTATCCCAGGTGTTGGATCATCAGCTGGCACTGACATGGTCCAAGTCATGAAAGATGACGACAGAATTATGGAGTGAAGGACAAACCTGACTATATATTCAGATACACAAATCTTTAATATAAAAACCACAACTAAATACCACAAAAATGATCTTATTATTCATCTCAATAAGCTATATGTACATGTCAAATAACCATATAGAAATATAACAACTACAAAACTATCCCATCAGTACTACACTGCGCATTGACGGGTCGTCGGACGAAGGGAGATTGCAAAGGGTCCCCACCCTCCTCGATCCCGGCCCATTTTGCCCGAAGTCATATCACAGAAAACACCGCAGGATGACGTGAAATGATACTAGGAAACAGTGAAATTCCATCGGGAATGACGTTTTTAGAGTAAATCATCCGGGGGAACCCAGCCTCGAGGGGAAAGTATATAAACAGGGCTCTTGTAGTTTCGAGGATGGATAGCCTAATGGCTGTTCGGAAAGTCAAGGGACAACGTATCAGATTGTCCTTATCTTGGAACTGAGACTGAGTAAGATTGAATAAAATGAGTTTGCGACTAGCCAGGCCTTTGCGGTTATTGTTACTGGGGGCACCTGGGTCTGGGAAAGGAACACAGACCTCTAAGCTTCTGAAGGTGTTACCTGAGCTTAAGAGTGTTTCTTCGGGGGATATCCTGAGACATGAGTTGAAGTCAGGCACCGAGCTTGGTGTGTTGGCGGCCAAGTACATTGCGCAGGGGAAGTTGATTCCGGACAAGGTCATCACACAGGTGCTCATAGCGCACTTGTCTAAGGAGAAGTGGCTGAACCCGCAGTCATCGTGGCTTTTGGACGGGTTTCCAAGAACTGAGAGACAGGCTTTCTCTTTAGATAGTACATTGGGGGAAAACAACGCAAAGCTAAATTTGGTTGTAGAGCTAGATGTCCCCGAGGAGGTTATCCTAGAGAGAATCGATAACAGATATATCCATGTAGGTAGTGGAAGGGTCTACAACTTGCAGTACAACCCACCTAAAGTTGCCGGTAAGGATGATGTTACTGGCGAGCCACTGGTGAAAAGATCAGATGATAACGTCCAGGTATTCAAGAAGAGGATGAAAGAGTACAAGAAAACTCTCGGCCCGATCAAGGAACATTACGCCAAGCAGGGTATACTGGCAACCATATCTGGGGATACTTCAGACATCATTTTCCCAAAGCTGTGTGCCCTGATCAACCAGCATTTTGGTGCTAAGGAACAACAACTGCATCACGAAGCCTTTGAATCAAAGAAGGAACAGAAAATCCAGCCAAGATTATGATAGTAACGAAATACAAAAAATATAAAAAAAAAGCAATAGCTATTTATTTATTGCACGTCAGATAGACTAGCTAAATGATATTATATATTCCTACCGATTTTGCATATTTTCAAATACTAAAATATCGTAAGTATCCTTTCAAATTGCTAATAAAAATAAAGCAAAACACAAATAGTCCGATGAAAACCATGAATCAGTGAAATAACAAGCAAATTAGGAAAACCTAATACCATAAATATATCATCTATGCTATAGCAGGTGTGTTGAACTGTACATAATACTTCCCAAACGCAGTATAATACATGTTACACGTGATTACCACTAGCTCTGTGTGTTGCTAGTAAAGCTGTTGGAAGGGCCTGTCCGCATTTTCTTCACTATGTGCGAAAAAATTGAAAAACCAAGTAATACAAAGCAATTAAAACGGATCAATATTAGTGATATGTAGAGTTAAATATTGGTGCATCCTAGGTGTTATCTTTGACTCTAAGAAGCTCGTTTGGAAGTTCAGAGATAGATCAGCCAAGTTATAAGAACTTACTCTGGTCATCTCAAGCAGAGCAGTAGCATAATTGGATTAGTTTACTACTGGTAATATATTAGTAATTGCATTATAGGAGCATTTTAGGTTCAAATTTAGAGGACCAGAGAGCTAAACTTTAGACTTTTTGTTGATATGAAGTTCTTTATTGACGACTTGCCGGTGTTGTTTCCATACCCTAAGATATACCCGGAGCAATACCAGTATATGCGGGATATCAAGAGGACGCTAGATGCCGGTGGTAACAGTATATTGGAAATGCCTTCTGGCACAGGTAAAACTGTTTCATTGCTTTCTCTAACGATTGCGTACCAGATGCATTATCCGGAGCATAGAAAGATCATATATTGTTCACGTACTATGTCAGAGATTGAGAAAGCTCTGGTTGAATTGGAGAACTTGATGGATTACAGAGCTAAAGAGCTGGGCTTTAGAGAAGAGTTTAGGGGACTCGGGCTGACATCTAGAAAGAATCTATGTTTGCATCCAGAGGTCAGCAAAGAAAGAAGTGGTACTATTGTTGATGAAAAATGTAGAAGAATGACTAATGGTCAAGCTAAAAAGAAGCTGGAAGAAGATCCCGAAGCAAATGTAGAACTTTGTGACTACCATGAGAATTTATATCAACTTGATGTTGAAAATTACCTACCAAATGGTGTGTTTTCCTTTGAAAAGTTAATAAAATATTGCGAACAGAAAGTTCTTTGTCCTTACTTCATCGTTCGTCGTATGATCTCTATGTGCAATATTATCATATACTCATATCATTATCTGCTCGATCCGAAGATTGCTGAACGTGTTTCTAATGAGGTGTCAAAGGACAGTATAGTGATATTTGATGAAGCGCACAATATTGATAACGTTTGTATTGAGTCCTTATCCCTCGATTTAACTAATGATGTGTTAAGAAAAGCAACAAAAGGTGCAAATACTTTAAATGAAAGGATTGCAGAAGCAAGACAAGTGGATGCTAGGAAACTGCAAGATGAGTATGAAAAACTTGTGCAAGGTTTACACGCGGAGGACATAATGACACAAACTGAAGAGCCATTTGTTGAAACCCCAGTTTTACCACAGGATCTATTAAAGGAGGCAATTCCTGGTAATATACGAAGAGCTGAACACTTTATCTCGTTTTTAAAGAGACTTATCGAATATTTGAAGACAAGAATGAAAGTATTGCATGTCATCTCCGAAACCCCTCGGTCATTCCTACAACATTTGAAGCAACTTACCTTCATAGATCGAAAACCTTTACGATTTTGTTCCGAGAGATTATCATTGCTGGTACGAACGCTTGAAATCGAAGATGTAGAGGAATTTGCCGCTTTAAAAGATATTGCTACATTTGCTACTCTTGTATCTACATATGAAGATGGTTTTACATTGATAATTGAGCCCTATGAGATTGAAAATGCTGCAGTTCCAAATCCAATCATGCGATTCACCTGTCTGGATGCGTCGATAGCCATAAAACCAGTCTTTGAAAGATTTTCATCTGTAATTATTACTTCTGGTACAATTTCACCTTTGGATATGTATCCTAGAATGCTAAATTTTGAAACTGTTTTACAGAAATCATATTCTATGTCTTTAGCAAAAAAATCATTCCTACCAATGATAGTAACGAAAGGTTCTGATCAGGTTGCTATTTCATCTAGATTTGAAATTCGTAATGATCCTAGTATTGTGCGTAATTATGGTTCCATGTTAGTGGAATTTGCCAAAATCACACCGGATGGTATGGTTGTTTTTTTCCCATCGTATCTTTATATGGAAAGTATTGTTTCTATGTGGCAAACAATGGGTATTTTGGATGAAGTTTGGAAGCATAAGTTGATACTTGTGGAAACTCCAGACGCACAAGAAACTTCATTGGCATTAGAAACATATAGAAAGGCATGCTCCAATGGACGAGGCGCCATATTATTGTCTGTGGCCAGAGGTAAGGTATCAGAAGGTATTGATTTTGATCATCAATATGGTAGAACTGTGCTTATGATAGGTATTCCTTTCCAGTACACAGAGTCTAGAATTTTAAAGGCTAGACTAGAGTTCATGAGAGAAAATTATAGAATCAGAGAAAATGACTTCTTGTCTTTTGATGCTATGAGACATGCTGCCCAATGTTTGGGAAGAGTTCTAAGAGGTAAGGATGATTATGGAGTAATGATTTTGGCTGACCGTCGTTTCTCAAGGAAAAGAAATCAATTGCCTAAGTGGATTGCACAGGGTCTTTCAGAAGCTGACCTAAATTTGTCTACTGATATGGCAATTTCTAATGCTAAGCAGTTTTTGAGAACAATGGCGCAACCAACAGATCCCAAGGATCAACAAGGCGTATCTGTTTGGAGTTATAACGACTTAATAAAATATCAAAATGACCATGAAAAAAAGAACAACGCGTCTGCCGGAATGCTACATGATGATGAAGACATAAATATGATTGCCGATGAGGAATGATAAACTAGCCTATCGCCACATATTTTCTTTTTGGCTAAATGCCTAAGATGTATTTCGTTTTTTGCTTCAGTTCCATTTTTTTCATTGGTATGACTTTCATTGTATTATAATCAAATATCTAATACTGCATAAATAAATTATTAGAGAATAATAATATATATTTCATACACATTCTATTTCAAATGATGACTCTTTATCGGCTTCAAAGTAGGAATCACAGATAGCCCAAATAGTTAATTTATGTGTTCCTCGTTCCGGTAACGAGAATGATAGTTTAAAGTGATTGCTCTCCGAAGGGAGTTTAACATACTTAATAGCATAGACATTTTGCTTTGAAACATCACCTAATACAATCCACCAATGTTCAAGGTGTTTTGCAGGATAATATGGTGTTATAGTTTCAAGCGAATCAGGTACATCGTCTCGAAATATGTTTATGGTAATATTTTGTGAGCTTCCCATTGGAACTACCTTGTGGTCCAGTTCATGAGCTATTTCAATATTTGGATAAGTGTTAACAAAGCTTGCAATATTTAGTAATTCGGAATCATTAAAGGATAATATTTCGTCTCTTACGTCATCATCTAACTCCATAATGTCATATACCGAATCAATGTTCTTTTCTTTGCAAATCTTTATGATATCATTTGTAAAGTATGGTATTTGTTTCAAAGGACTATCAATGTCCCATAATGCTTGCATTACCATTTGGTACATATCCATCACAGTCAGGGCACTCATTAAGCCTTGGCTGGCAAGTATATCTATCATTGAGCTGAGCAATTGCGGTATCACAAGTAATATTTTATTGATATGGTCTGCTAGTTCATAAGGAATAGAAATGCGAGAAAAATGGCATTGTAATAAAACAAAAGAGGCGTATGAAGAATACTCCATTTTAGATATGCCTTGGAATTTCAATGGTACTAAAGCCGCTAACTTATGAACTATTGATAGCGTATCCTCATGAAATTCAATTGCTGATAATTCAGAAGTCTTGACTAAAAGATGCAACATATCAGTTAATGTTGTTTTGCCATCTAAGGATTGGATATAACCAATTAGTGTAGCAGCAGAGATGCCATGAATAGTGGAAATTCTGGACCATGTGGTTTCTTCAATAATCTCATTATGAATATCGTCGGAGCTTAAACCCTTGACAAGCTTAATCAATTGAGAAGTGCTCAAGTCATTAATAGCAGTTTCAACTATTTCAGTGAGAAAACCTGATATAGATAAGGAGCTGGCATCTTTCAAACCATAATAAGATGGATTATTATGAATTCTACGGTAGAAATAAGTGAAAGTTAGTATGTCAAGGCAATCTTGCCTGGATTTTACTGTTCCAATGACTACCTCAGTAAGTAACAAATCAATCAACTTTTCATAAAGAAAACTTTCAACCGGTATGCCATCATTCAAAAATCTGTTATAAAGTGGTAGTCTGTTGGAATCGGTCAAAATAGTAACATCTGATGAATGATGATAGCTTAAATTAGCTAGATTCATAATTTCGTTTATTGAGTAGTGTACTGGGGAGCTTTCTCCACAGTTATGCCAGCTTGTGCCTAAAACAACAATTTGACTTGGTTTGATATTCTGGTTCATTGTGAATCTAGATGATATTAGAACAGAAATTACACCAGCGTTGAACAAATTAACTATATTAGAGATTGTAGCATGTTTCATGCCTTCGTGACATAGCCCGATACCGTAAGATAGATACTTCTGAGCAGACTTTTCCATGTCTTGTTGATCAATGCCAAAGTCGGTTATTTCACTTATTTTGTGAAGCTTAGAATTTGATTTCAATAAGGCTAGTATTTCATTTGCAGCACGTAAAGCACCAACTTTTCCGGTCGTTACTAATAGGACATTTTTCACCAGAGTTGATTGCGATGATAATACAAAACTAGTTGCATATAATAGCATTGATCTTGTATAATCGTTCGCAAATATATTTTCAAACGCTTTTATATTTATAACCCTATAACTCTGATCTTCGTCGGTCGCGAAGTTATGTGTATTTTCTTTTTTAACTCCAATCCAACCAGCAATATCTGATGGATTCAAGAGGCAATTACTAAATGCTATTATTCTTGGGTTGAAGTCTGCTTGGGTTTTGATGAAGTTGAATCTAGAAACAGCAATCTCGTAGTTGGCTCCTGTCAGTCCCTGGCCTATTTCATGAATATCATCAAAAACTAGGAGGTCGACGTCAAGTAGTAATTTCAGTTTCCTCCACCTATGAGTTAACACTTCTACCTGCTGCGGCGAAGTCAGAGTTATGTGAGAATGAGAAAAAGTAATTAAGTTATCTTGGAGATTGCCTCCTAGTTTCCCGACCTTGATGCTATCATTTATTGACTTAAAAAAGATCATCCATTTTTCATAACATGATTGAAGTTTTTTTTCATTCCCCACAACATAAATAATTCTACCTTTGGTATTAATTATATGTGAAAGAGTGGCAAGTAATGCTAGTGTTGTTTTTCCTGTACAGGGTGGAGAGCAAACTAATAAGCTCTCGGTTCCATGATATACTTCGTTAAATACGTCACTCTGAATTTTGTTCAGAGAATTGAAGCCAAGTGCCTTCACAAAATCACTAGGTAATTCTTTAGATAAATTCAGAGATTCAATACTGTTGACAATTTCTTTTGATGGAAGTTTTTTAGGTAGTTTCAAATTATTCAGTTGTATTGGTAGGACCTTAGAGAATTGATTCCATTTTTCTGAAGTAACTGTGATGAAGATGTTTGGGGGGAGTCTTTTTTGTTGTGATACAGATAATTGAATAGGAATACTCAATACATATTCTTTTCCCACATCAGATTCTTTTATAACAATTTTTTGAGAGAATAAAATTGACGAGCCCGAAACATCTTCTACCAATACAAAGAATATTTCGCCAAATCCGTGAATTTTAGGGTCCCAAACGAAGTCTGGAAGAATTTCCAGTTGTATCAGAATTAAGCTTGGCGTTATAGGTTGACAGATATAGCTCACTTCTAATTTGGGGTACCGTTGTAATAAATCTAATACCAACTTCCCATATTTCTCATTTCTTATAACCTTTCCAACATCAGATGCCTTTGTGAGTTTGAGATAGTTCTGCCAAGGAAAGCTAGAAGATTCTGCTCTCCTAATTACATCTTTTGGACAAGTTTTGAAATGTCTTAATGGTGTACAGACGGGCCACATTTGATAGTGTACTGACTTAGTTAACTCCAGAAGGTACTTTGTCGTGGTTGACCAGCCAAAAACAAGGCAGATTTCTTTCATTGCTGACAAAATTCGTCCAGCATTTTGAGTAACGAAAATCATATCTGCATTTAAAGCAAATCCATCGAGCTTTATTTTTGAAATATACGCCTGTAGTAAAAGGTTGATCTTAGAAGAAGGTTCTTCTAAGGGCACAGAAACGGGGATTGGTGATTTGTCATATAAGGTCTTGAGTTCAATAAGTTCTTCCTGTTTCACACTAACATACTTAAATTCCTCTGATTCTGAGAATATTTGGAACAGCTCAGACTTTGAACAAGTCTTTTTGAGCCTCTGAAAATATTTTGCAACTGAATTGCAGCTAATATAGTAATGAGAAGCTATTCTGCCCAGCTTTGTTGGAATATATGTACCATTTCTTTTATCGATCATTATTAATGACATAGATAATAGCAATTCAATAGCAGCATCAATCAAGCCTGATATGAAACAAGAAATACGCTTATCGTTATCTATCTCCTTGAAGTTTTCCGGAAGATAAGTACTAGGATCATAGCAAAGTCTAACGTAGTAGTACGAATCCTTTATCCATCTTTTTGCATCCAATTTAGTTTTCACCATCCCGAGAGAAATTTCAGCATTCAAGTTATCCACAAATTTTGATAAAAATTGCGACTCTATTGGAAGTTGTTGGTTTAAAATTCCCAGATAGTATTGAATATCTGTTTGATTTGTGATAATTATTCCTTCTCCAGAAGTATCATATCTAGGACGACCTGCTCTACCAAGCATTTGCAGTAAATCTTGAGGAGATAGTCTTATCCAATTGCCCACCTCAGGTGAGTATATATCAGTACCTTTGATTATAACAGTATGGGCTGGTAAGTTAACACCCCAAGCTAAAGTAGCGGTTGACACCAATACTCTTAAGACACCATCTGCAAATAAGTCTTCAGATAAAGATCTATCGTCTCTGGCTAGACCGGCATGATGAATTCCAATACCTTGAGGTAATAAAGTTTTGAGATCAATATCTTTGGAGTTCTCGCCTTCTGATTTTAAAATTGATCTCGAGTTTTCTTCGAAAAAGAGTATATTCTTTTCAAGAGAGCTAAATTTATCGGCAATAAATTTAGCTGTACGAGTAGTTTCTTTTCTGGAATGTACAAAAATAATGACTTGATGGCCATCTTTAACTGCATCGCAGACTTTCTCAAAACAAACTTCATTCACAAAAGATAATTTCTTTACAGAATTAGTAGACTTGACACCACAGAACACCTGTGATAATGGACATGGTCTATATGAGTTATCAAAATAATATATGGATTCTTCGGGAACTTGTAAAAATTTAGCAACTTGCTCATAGTTTGGTAAAGTAGCAGAAAGTGCAATAATCCTAGGATTTGATCTTAGTCGACAGTTCTCTTTGGCACGCATTATTAAACTCTCTAATACAGGTCCACGTTGGTCGTTTAAAAGATGAATTTCATCAATGATGAGAAGCTTTAGTTTTAGCATAATATCATTTTCGTCATTCTTTCTAGTCAGAACATCCCATTTTTCAGGTGTGGTAACTAAGACTTGAAATTTCTCTATTTCAGATCTAGTTAGTGTTGTATCACCAGTTAGTTCGGATACCTTTATACCAAAATTTGATAGTCTCCTTTCGAATTCTCTAACTTGTTCTTGGACTAGCGCCTTCAAAGGTGCAACATAGACAATTCTAAAGTCGTTAAGTTTTAATGAGTCCGTATCTTCATTAATATATTGCGATAAGACTTGCAATATTGTCAATACTGCAACATTTGTTTTACCTGCACCAGTAGGTGCACACATTAAAAGATTTTTATCGTCGTGAAAGGCTTTATGGTACACTTTGGATTGTATATAGTTAAGAGTCGTAACTTCTTTCGATGGAAAAGCCTTTTGAGCCCATTTAGGAAGATCAGATATGTTAATTAACTCAGACTCATATACAGGCTTCTGTGGTGCAGGGATATGGATTTCTTCTAAATTTTCTCTTACCCTTTTAAATGACCCCTCAGGTAATGTTACTGTTATATTCTGTGAAAGGTTGCCAGATATTTTAGCTGAGGCTAAATTTTTTAAGTCATTAGTACTGAATTTAATCATTGTATCCTGTTTTTTTTGAGGAATACTGTCGGGATAATCATACTCAGATTTGTCTTCTGATGATTTACGCTTGCGTGATGACCCATTTATAAGTAATTTGAACTCTTCTGCTATATCAGCTTGGCCACTATTTTTTATTCTCTCAATTACACTAGTTTCATTTCCTTGAGAATTATAAAATTCATGTGCCCATTTGATTTTTATACCATTGTGTTTGATAAATTGTATCAGTGTAGAACTCACATCATCGCCTACCGACTCAATCAAGTTCTGTATCATATTGGTTGTATCAGTATTTGAGGTAATAACTTTACTGTACAGGACATAAGGATCGTTATTTGGAATTTCGGTTTTAAATAAATTTACCAAGTATTCTTCGGTTAATTGAGTAGCTGGGATATCAGTTGGTAAATATGATTTGTTGCCCTTGATTAGTATGCTGTCTTTATCGTTTTCAAGGTTTTTAATCTTCTCGTTATAGTCATTATTATCTTTAGGAACAGAGTCATCGATAAGTAGTGGGTTTTTTAAGGAATCATTAGTGTCTATAATATCACCACCATCATTAATTACAAGTGGTACAGTAGTATCTTCCACATTTTTATTGTTATCCACAAGTTTGTAATCCGATATTGAATCAACTAGCTTCAAAAGTTTGTTGAAGTCTGAATCTCTTAATCGTGTAAATAATTCTTTTTCTACAACTAGCTTCAAATCCTTAGCATTAGTATCTGTTATTTTTTCTTTAATAAGAGAGATAATAAGATCCGTGGTCCCCAATATAATATCCTCTGGAACATCACTTCCTAACAAATCAGTACACCATGTGAGTAAATTACTGTAAGTATCCCGATTACTAGAATCAGTGGGAGTGTAGACTAGCTTGGGTACATCATCCAATTCCAGAATGGACTTATTTTGCATTAGTGGTAGAGCTGGAGACCTCTCCGGGACTTCCTGATCCCCATCTAATATGCTTTCATCTTGTAACTCCTCCAAAATCCTAGCCTTATCTTCATCAGTCGAATTGGATATATTAAGTCCACTGCCCATATCCTTCAGTGAAACATGACCTCGGAGTGTTTTGGGATTAGACATCTCAGCATCAGTCTTGATATCGGTTTTCCTGTCCTCGAACCGCCTATCTCGATTCAGCACTTGGTTAGACATTTGATCATGACGATATATCTCTCTGATATTATTCTTGGACTTCTCATCAGTCATATTGCTTTGTTATTATAACTTATTTCTTGTTTTCAATTCTATTTGTTAATTTATTAAGATCTTGAAGTAGAGTCGGCCAAATACAACGCCCAAAAAAGTAGAGTAAAAAGATATTGTTATGCTAACTTTCTAATAATATAGAGCTGTAGTATTGGTCAGTTATCTTGGTAAGAGACTGAAGGGTGGAATAGGCCCAATCTTTAACTTCTATTAACCTTATGCCTTCAGTATGTGAAATTTGTTCAAATTGTTTATATTCGTGATTGACGATGCGATGCGATGAGCTCTTAAAGACAATCGAAATGTTAGATTATGTCAGTAGCCTGGCATCCTACATTTTAGCGAATTGGCAATTGGTTCCATTCATTAGCGCTAGTGTTTATTATTACATTTATCTTGAGTTGGCTAGTGGACCAAAAAAGAGTCAATAAAATTTATAATGAAATGGATATTTCAGGGAAGAGTACACCTGTTAGAACACCGTCTAGGGCCAGCTCGCCGGTGAAGATCAGTCAGTTGTTTAGACCGCGAAGCCTACGGAAGACCTTGGAACAGTTAGAAAGCACATCTAACTATAACCATGTAACACAAGAGAATACAGATGGCGCCTGGTATATAACTTGTTCCCCTCGAAACATTGACGAGGTAGCTTTGCATAAAAGGAAGCTCGCTGATGTGAAGGAGGCTTTCCTGTCAATGCTCCAAAGTAACTCGAGTATGCAAAGACCACGGATATTATTATTAACTGGACCAAGTGGATGCTCTAAAAGTACAGTTATTAAATTACTGGCAGAGCAGTATATACCAAATATCAGGAAGGAGTATCTAACGGCTGGACCGTATAACTACTCCACGACAGATAATAGAAAGGTGATAAACGAATATAATAATAATAGTGATTTAATTGGGCAATCCCATATGGATAGCTTTGCAGAATATTTGAGACATGCAAAGTATTTGACGGGACGCAATTTGTCATTAATGTTAGTTGAAGACTTACCGAACGTTAGTCATAAAGAAACTAGAAGAGAATTTCAGAAACTTTTATTACAATGGTTGTATAGTCCTGAAGCTTTACTACCACCTCTAATAATTTGTTTGACTGAATGTGAACTTAAACCCGAAAACGATAATAAGAATTTCAATTATATCGGAACAGATTACTTATTTACAGCAGAGACTGTTTTGGGTCAACAAATATTATCACATCCATTATTAAAACGAATAAAATTTAATCCTATAAATGCAACCCTGATGAAAAAGCATCTGAATATAGTGAGTCATATGAATGCTGGCACACTTAAGAACAATGGAAAATGGAATGATGTTAGCGGTTATATTAGTGATGTTGCAAAAAATACAGGAGATATTAGATCAGGTATCTCAAACTTACAATTTTGGGCTTGTAGCTCATCTAATAATAAAATCTCCTTCTTGAGAGAAAACAATGTGTCATACTTTCATGCCATTGGTAAAGTAATTTACGGTTCCCGTGAGTTTGACAATGATAATGACATGATAAATAATCTCATTGCATCAAATACTGGTACAATATTTAATGACAATTTCAAATTGGGTCTTTTTGAAAACTACGTCACGTACAATAAAGGTGATATACCACTCACCACCGCATTATCAATAACAGACACTTTTAGCCAGAATGATAAACTAGCGTATGTACCGGAGTCACTCGAATATTTGATTAGAAGTGTTAGAGACAAGTTGGGAGCAGTGAAAAGTGGTGATGGTCTTTTACATGGGAAAACATATTTTCCAAGAGAAGGGAAGATAAGAAAATTGCAGCATGTTTTCAACTTCTCAATGGATGATTACAATCTTATTAACTTCAAGAAATACCAATCATATGAGCAATATAAAACTATCAAATTACTTATGGGTTATTATGGTCCGTATATCAGGAAAAAGAGAAACTATAAGAAAAAATCTTTGAAATATTTCCTTGACTCTATGGAAAAAAATTCTTCTGAATATAAAGCCATAATCAATCAAAATTTGGAGACGTTTATGGTAAACGAAGATATAGATATTTTGGAGAGGATTGGTGGTGAGCTGAAGACGGTGGAGACGGAACTGGAATTGGCGGGAGGAGATGACGAGGAAAGAGAGGAACTTACTTCGATAAATAGACTACAACAGGAGAGGCAAACTAAAATGGCACTTCTACAAAAAGAAGAAGATCAAAGTAATGAAATAGATACATTTGGTGGTGACGAAATATTGAACACTAACTTTGGATTTGAGGAAAATATTGAGGATTCATCGGACAATGAAACTGAAAATATCGAACTTGATGATGATGCAGATAACTCATTGATTGAGTTTTTATCTCAGCAACCACCAAAAGTTGTAGAGAGATCACAAGACAAAATTGATGATAATCTTTCTGATTCGGATCTTGATGACCTATAATAATGACATGATGGTTTCCAAAATTGTTTTTTTTTTATTTCCTTTAGCATATATATAGAAATTTATACAGATAAAATTAAGCATTGCATTATGGATATGATCGCCTTACAGTGATAACTTCTTGTTAAAGAAATCGGGGTCTTCCAATAACGATTCCTTTACTATATCCAGGCCTCCCTCAAATTCGCCATTAATATATAATTGTGGGAATGTGGGCCAGTCTGAGTAATCCTTTAGCTGTTGTCTTGTAATCTTATCCTTTAGTATATCAAAAAAACCAAACCGTATCTGGTGGGATCTCAGTATATTTACCATTTGTCTAGAGAAACCACATTTTGGATCAGAGGGGCTTCCTTTTATGAACACCATCACTGGCGCAGCGTTTACCAGTTTATCTAAACTTTCGGTATCTTCAGAGTAGAAATCTTCGGGCTCCTGTAATGTATCATCCGATTTGATATCTTGGGAGTCTTCGTCAAGGTCATGGTCATAGCAGTTGGAATTATCTATACATTCATGGTATGCTGCTAAAAACTCTCTGGGATCAACACCGCTTAGTGCTTTTATCACAACACCTTTTCTCACCAGGAAGAAAGCTGGAACCTGTGTGATACCCAGAAGAGACACAATGTCTCTATTACCTTCTATATTAATCTGTAAAAATGTGGAATGTTTCTTACCTACTGATCTGCTCAACGCCAGCACCACTTCCTTCAAGACTCTACATGACTTCATCCAAGGCATGTAAAAAAACAACACCACTAGCTTATTACCAGCTTTCGTCCTGGCCAAATCCAGAAACTGCTCCACATTATCTATATCAACAACAGACATCCTCTCTCTCTTGCTTTTTAACTACAATTTATACACGTAGTCCTCTGTATGGTTATAGTCTTACACACAAGAAATGAGACATTAGTAGTACTAATGCCACCTAAATATATACAAACAAGTTAAACTCAAGGGTGTGATACAATGCACATACTCCCCACACCCCTCCCAGTTTATCCATCTATAATATACCCCTCCTCCTCACTACAACAATCCACCAATATGACTATTAATAATCAAATTAGTAGTCATCCACTTTTATTTGCACATTACTGTGCTGTATCTTCGAGCATTTTTCAGTTGGATTTTTTTCACTTAACAGACACCCATAAAGAGGCAAATGGAGTTAGGAGATGGTCATCGAGGTGCGCAGATGAGAGTGGGTGCGTTAAGATAAAGACACAATGGGTGTTGTGTAAGTTCTTGATACAATGGTAAAGCTACAACTCTGAGTTTCTACACTTCTGAGTTTCTACATTTCGTTGGATTTTCCTCTATTTTGACACCTTTTTTTTGGTTTTGTTACTTTAAGCTTCTATGAGAGTTCGCCTTTGTGGGTGTAGTTGGCATCGAACACTCTTGCTATTCTGTAAAGTTGGGGGACCTGGGGGGTGCAATTGGTTGTGTATACCATGTGCTTGAAACTATATGGAAGCATTACTTGCTGGTTAGAATATATAGATATATGTGCAGGTGATCTACATGTTGCAGTTATTTAGATATGGAAATGCCGAGGACACTCAAATTTTCCTTGCGAAGATATAGAAAGAGCTCCATGCTACTTTTACCAACTTGGATTCCGAGTCTATGTCGTTATCTGAATCTATGATGTGTTGAAGAGTCTCTTCAACTAGGTCCATTTTATCGGCATTAGCTGGGTCATGTTTCCAATTGTGGTAACCGCTCCAGGTTCTGATGTAGTCCATAAGTCCAGATAAGGGCATTGTCGTACATATTGGTAAGTATTCTTTGCTAATTTCAAAACCTGGTTTCCTAATGTCGGTAGGTGTCAAGACATGGCGCTCAACGTCTTTGAACAAGCCCGTGTCAATCTGTACTGCCTCGTACTTGTTTCTTAAGATGGTCTTCCCTGGTTGATCCCAATAAGGACCCATCTTGGAGTCACCATAGGTAAGGTCCTGGAAATACTGGTCAAATTCCGGGTAGTCGACTAGAACTGCGTCGATATAGCCCCAGATGGCTAATGTGCCATTCTCATTTAGAGAATCGTGTACTACTTGTTGGAACTCCTTGAGATCAAACCAGTGGACCGCTTCCACACATGTAGCCATATCACATTTCCCATCGCCTATCTGTTTCAAAAACGACAAGTCCTGGTATGGTCCCTGGTGAAAGTGAATGTTTTTGAGGTTCTGAGACTGAGCTCTACCATTCGCAGTGTCAATCATCGGTTGCGACATGTCACAACCCACATACTGGTCAAATGGGAGATACTCCTGGAGTTGGAAAGTGGCTGTACCTGGGCCACATCCCACATCAATCAAGATATTTCTATTCCCCTTGTGATATCTGCTGAGTGCCTCGTAGAAACTCTGCGGGTAGGAAGGTCTCGACTTGGAATACCTGTTAGAGTCAAAGTCTGTATCAGAAAATGCTGACATATCTTTATTGTTTGGATTAGGTAATTCAAATGGCCTATATTCTTGGAATAACCGATATAAAAATGCTCAATGGTGAGAAATGTATTAGTTGTGTCAAATTTGGCACTTAGGGGCCCTTAGTCCAACCCTTAATGAACGTTTTGGGAGATAACCCAAGACAATATGGCTCAATATTCAATGGATTGCGTATACTTTTATTCTCATTTTGTAAATAACATCGCTGGACAGAAGGACTGACTGTTACAAGATAGATTGATACAACTGAAATTGTTACTTTACTATTATTGTATATCCCACTAGTTCAGCAGGAATCGGTAAACTAATGTACCTTAAATTCTGGAACACGTTCAATTGTCTCAATATCAGCCGATTTCAGTACGTTTTCTCAAATAAACTAGAACTAGATGACACAACAAGTCTGTGATAACTATCGACCTCAATATCAAGATTAGATATGCATGGCTCCATTGTTTGCTGTTCATGCATGGTGCTATGTCTCAAGATCCATTTCTCCAGACAATGTGCGCAGGACCTTATTTTTTACTCGAGATTGCGTGCAAACCGTAAATCACTTTGCTACAGGTGAAAAAAATTATTTCAAATATGCATATAGTTGAAAGATTGGTCGGTGGTAGTGCTGGGACTATCACAAAGTGAGCTTTCCATTGATAGTGCTCGAGTAGTTTTGCATCAAGATAGAGTTTTTAAAAGTACAGCAGTTATGTTTGCGTGCAAGACATGTTCCCTCGAGGGCGATGCGGAAGGTATTACGAAGCATTTGTCAACTACGAGGCACAAGACTGTCCTTAGCGATGCCGATGGCAACTCCGAGGTCGCATGTGAGGATTGTGATGATACCAACATTCATATGTTACAGATTATTAGGTTTGAAGGTGATGATATGAGACTGCTGTGTAACTCATGCTTCAAGAAAGAGTACACTGAATCTGAAAGACCGAGCACATTATATTCGCTGTCCAATGGTACAATTCTTAAGTTCTGGGACAGGTATTTGAAGGTACGAGACTGTTGCTGTGATAAGTGTGGTAATGAATCTAATTTGAATGCTTTGAATCCCAATACAGTGCTATGTGATAAGTGTCTCTCTACTATAAAGTCTCAAGAAGCCCAAAAGTACGTCTCAGAGAGCTCTGGTAGGTTTCTTTATACATTGTTGGGTATTAAGGAACCTTCAAAAACACCAAAGAGGAAGGGCAAGTTTAAGAGAAAGTTGGGAAGACGGAGCAAAGGTAAAGGGAAACCTATGAGGAGTAGGGCATCCACACCTGGTGGTGAGGAAAAGAAACTTACTGTTATGGAAAAGATTAACCTAGTGAGTAACACCAATAGACTGGCAAATACAAAAATTACAAGTTCTAATGATATCACATTGGGCTCATTTAGAGGAGTTAGTGCGCCAAGTGGGCCGTCTATTGGTTCAAGAGCACCAGACAAGTCTAAACATGCTGCAAAATCCACAAAATCTAATATATCAAATTCAGTGAAACATTCCAAACCAGGAAAATCGAGTTCAACAAAAAATGTAACAAACTCAGGAAGCAAAGCTGTTGGAAGAGGGGATAGCAGGACAATGAAGGATCCAAAGAAGATGAAATCCAAAGAAAATGGTGAAAAAAAATCACAATCACGAAGCAAAGGTTCTTCTGAAAAGAGTAAGGTGAATGACAAGTCCGCTAAAAACAAGAAAGCAGGCATAACTGCAACCAACACAGAAGGGTTAAAGTCGAAAAGAGATGGAAAGTCCAACTCCGTAGCGAAATTTAATGGCAAGGACAGCGATAAAAGTAACGAAAACCGCCAAGCATCAAAATCCAAGTATGGTAGTGGTAGCAAGAACAGTAATGGACAGATTAAAGAGGCAACTAAATCGAAGAATGGCAAGGAACGCAAGGAACAACCTCAAAAGAAGAACAATAAAAATGAAAAGAAAACCAATGACGACAGCGTTCGCGACAAAAAGCAAACAAGTAAAACCAATTTGAAGAAGAATAACGAAAGTGGAAGTAGCAACAAAATAAAAAATTATGATAAGCCTATAGCCGATACGGCGGCTAGAAATAAGGGAGATAAAGAGATTGAGATGGAAGAAGGTGTGGTTCATAAAGAATACAAGAAATTCCAACCAAAATTAAGATTTAATGATTTGAAGGAATATTGTAGAGAATTTTCAAATGCGATTTTTCAAGAGCAGAAGCTGGAGAACGATTTTGTTTTCAATTTTAACATCAAATGGCCAGCTAACTCTGTCGACAATGTTTTCCTAATAACTATCAACATGAAGAATAACGAGGAGATCGAAAAGCTAATGACCCCTGTAGACATCAAACTAAAAAAGATGCCCTTTAAGAACAACTCACCCATTATATTTTCGAATTTGAATGAAACAGAATTATGGTATGCCTTCATAAAAGAAACTGATATGCAAAGAAACCAAATGGTTTTGCTGATCGAGCTGTTTGGGTGGAATGACAAGCCACTACCAGTGAAGCAATCATCTGAGAAATTCAAGTTTTTGCCATTATCGGCTTCTGCTAAGAGGGTGTTGTTTGCCATGAGTAGAATTGATAACCCGACATTTATTGATATGCTTCTTGGTCAAAAGGACATCAAGAAATTGGAATTCAACAATAGAATGAAATTAACGAATGATAGATTTAACGACTCACAAAAGAGGGCTATTCAAAATGTTCTGAACAACAAAGTCACTATATTGCAAGGTCCACCTGGTACTGGTAAAACAGCCACCATTGAAGAGATCATTCTGCAAATGAGGGAGCATTTCAACTCTTTCCCCATTTTATGTGTGGCGGCTTCTAATATCGCAATAGACAACATTGCTGAGAAATTTATAGAGAAGAGGCCCGATATTAAGATATTAAGAATAGTATCTCGAACCAAAGAGAAAGAGTATGGTATGGACCACCCCTTGGGGAAGATATGTCTACATAACATTGTGCGTGAGAATCTGAACGAAGAATCTCGGGACACCGCTAGAAAGCTAGCCATGGGCCAGACGAAATCCTTTAGCAAGAACGCGTTGATGCGGTACTTCAGGGACAAAGAAGGCATTGTTAACAAGTATATCAATCAGTGTACGATCATATTTTCTACCAATGTGGCTGCGGGTTCTACGGAGCTGAAGGTGATCAAGGAGATACCTGTTGTTATCATGGATGAGTCGACGCAGTCATCGGAGGTGTCTACACTGATCCCGCTGTCGCTGCCTGGTATCAAGACGTTCGTGTTTGTTGGTGATGACAAGCAATTGAGCAGTTTCAGTGACATCCCGCAGTTGAGTTTGTCTCTGTTTGAGCGTATTCTGCAGAACGGTACGTACCAGAACCCGCATATGTTGAACACGCAGTACAGAATGCACCCCACGATCAGTGAGTTCCCGCGGACCATGATCTACAAGAACGAGCTGCAGGACGGTGTTACCGCTGAGCAGAAGCAGCTGGACAAAGTGGCGCACCCGGTGTACTTCTACGACTACCGCGCCACTGCGCAGAACCGCGAGCAACTGCACCGTGTCAGGCGCCGTGATGTGACCACAGTGAGTTACTACAACCGCGCCGAGTGCCGTATGATCCTGGAAGTCGTGCACATGTTGGTGATCGAGAAAGGCGTGCCGTTGGAGGACATCGGTATCATCACGCCGTATGCCGGGCAGCGTGAGCAGCTTGCGACTATGGTGCAAGCGGACGAGCTGATCAACCCGCGCGGGCTGGTCATCGAGAAGCAGAGCGAGGAGAAGGATCTCTTCAGTGTCAACGAGCAAAGCATGGGCAGCAACAACACCATCTGCATAGTGAACGGGCTGCAAGTGTCCACGGTGGACGCTTTCCAAGGCCACGAGAAGAGTGTTATTGTGTTTTCGTGTGTGAGAAACAACGAGAGCAACACCATTGGGTTCTTGAAAGACCAGCGCCGTTTGAACGTCGCACTGACCAGGGCCAAGAACTCGCTGGTGATCGTGGGCTGCTCGAGCGTCCTCTCCCGCAGCGACAGCATCTGGAAGAAGTACATAGACTACTTGTCCAAGAACAAGATGATCCACACCAGTTTATCAGAATACTAGTACAAATGTGCATTGCATGTAGTTGTATATATACGTATATTAGCTTACATTGTGGTAAGGCGTCTAATATAAAAACCCAAACATCTCCGGAGTCCAGTCTTGCTTCCCCTGGCCCCCCCACTCCCCACAAATTCTGGATTCCAGTTTTCCCGCATTCTCTCCTGAATCAGGAATCCCACGATTACACGCACCCCAGGTGAAAATGTAAGCCGGGTAATTCACACTCCCCACCTCCGACCCCGCGCAGCCAATCAGACGCACAGAGACCTGCAGATCCCAGCCAAGAACGCCCAAGTACAACGCGACACATCACATGCCCACGCCCAATACCCACACGCAGTGACACAGACACACTCTCTCTCTTCCAAAGTGCCCTCGTACACAGGTATACAGATATAATCGTACCGTACAACCGCACCGAGGGCTTGTATTTGAGTGTGTTACATCACCACCCACACACCACATACAAATGCACTCTGACATCCACTGAGAAAACACCGCAGCACCCGCCCCGCCATAGCATAACGCCCTTTTTGGGGGGAAATGGAGCTGGTGCGGCACTTTCTAAGAG
>ERZ1036435.249-NODE-249-length-37751-cov-12.287113_pt1 | contig 37751 bp, 20 predicted proteins | sample MGYA00514223_ERZ1036435 | MGnify/ENA primary metagenome ERZ1036435 (study PRJEB33795, sample SAMN09464927) | human gut metagenome | host: Homo sapiens | place: USA: Stanford, California | collected 2016-08 | study: EMG produced TPA metagenomics assembly of the... | reverse complement strand
AGTGATCGGAGGGCCGGCGATGGGGGGGCAGGTGCGGAGAGGGCCCAAAACTGCTTTTCTGGCGGGTCTGGAACGTTTTCTTTATTGTGGGAGGTGATGTGTCATGTGATATTTATTTCGTAGTTCTTGCTATTTACTATGTACTGGGCTATGGGCTATGGGCTATGGGGGGGGAAAGGTATTTACTGCTTGTCATCTGGGGGCAGGCCGAGGTTCTTCCACTCGTCCTTGTCCATGAGCTGGTGGTCCATGCGGCACTTGAGGTAGTCCTTGGCCAGCAGGCGGCAGTTGTGTGCGTTCTCGTTGGCTGCGAGGCGCATGCACTGCAGGTACTTCTGCATGTACTCGGCGCACTCGCCGTCGTGGTCCAGCGGGAACGACCCGCGCTCCGGCGGCGTGGGCGACAGCGCCCTCAGTGCTCCACCAGGGTTACCACTAGACATTTTGCTATTTGCTTGTCTTGTTTGGTTTCCTTCCCTTCCCTATACATGTACTATGTATATATATATTGTGTGTGCGTGTGTGTGCGTGTGTGCATGTTCTTGGTGTGTGTTTTATTATAGACGTGTATTGTGATACTCGTATGTAGTGTAGTAGAACAAGTATAAACGGTATACAGAGAGAGCGCAGAGAGCGCAGAGAGCGCAGACAACGAAACTATGGTCTCAATCTCTTAGGGTCTCTTGGGAACAACGAGGCTCTTCTGATGTTCTTCAAGTCCAAGAAGAACATCACGACTCTCTCTAGACCGATACCACCACCGGCGTGTGGAGGACAGCCGTAGCTGAAACCGTCGCAGTAGTCCTTCAGACCTGGGTCCTCTGGGTCCAAGCCGTGAACCTTCATCCTCTCCATCAGCATCTTGTGGTCGTGGATTCTTTGCGCACCAGACAGGATCTCCTCACCCCTCATGAAGAAGTCGTAGGAGTTGGAATAGCGTGGGTCCTCTGGGTCTGGCATTGTGTAGAATGGTCTGATCTCCAGTGGGAACTTGTCCAGGATGTAGAAGTCGGTGTCGTACTTCTCGCGCACCAGCTTACCCAGGAACTTCTCGTTCTCGGTACTCAAGTCCTCGAAGTCGCCAATGTCCTTGCCGGCCTCCTTCAGCATCTGGATACCTTCCTTGTATGTGATGCGCACCATCTTGCCGTCCTTAGGCAACTTGAACTCCTCCACTGGGTACTGCTTACGGACAAGCTCGATCTCCTTGGCGTATCTCTTCTTCAGCTCAGTGAACAAGAACACAAACAGCTCGCTCAGAACATCCAGCACTTCGTGGTAGTGCTCCTCGAACGCCATCTCCATATCCAAACCAGTGAACTCAGTCATGTGACGGTGGGTGTTGGAGTTCTCGGCTCTGAAGACAGGACCGATCTCGAACACTTTCTCGAAGTCGGCAACAATCAGTTGCTGCTTGTTAAATTGTGGAGATTGGGCTAGGTAGGCCTTACCCTTGAAGTAAGTGACTTCGAAAACGTTGGCACCACCTTCACTGGCAGCACCCAACATCTTTGGAGTGTGGACTTCAACGAACTTCTTGTTGGCCAAGAACTCTCTGAACAAAGCACAGACACCGTGTTGGATTCTGAAAATAGCTTGGTTGGTAACGGTTCTCAAGTCAATGACACGGTTGTCTAATCTTGTGTCCAAGTTGACCACTGGCAGACCAGCAGCCTCGGCCTCGGCCTCAGATCTGGAGGCATCTTCAATCAAGATTGGAAGAGTCTCTGGAGTTTCACTGATAGTGTGGATCTGAGTGACGTGGATTTCTAGGTCCTGGATAGTAGCGGACTTAATTGGCTCGTCAACAACCTTGACAATACCACGGACAAGGACAATGGATTCCAGGTTCAAAGAACCAGCCCACTTAACCATGTTCTTGGAGATCTTTTCGCCGGCCTTGTCAGCCTTGACTAGTGCTTGGATCAAAGAGCTTTGTTGTCTTAGGGTCAAGAACGCTAGAGTAGCACCTTGTTGTCTGGTGTTGTGGACACGAGCTCTGAATAGAACTTCCTTGTCGGCATCTTCTTTGCTTAGGTCCTCGAACTTAACACGCTTTTCACCAGTACGGAATTGGGATTGGACGAATGGAGCTGGGCCATAGTTCTCAGCAGAGTGGTCAACTTCGTTAGCCTTGGCTTGTTCACGCTCTTTTTGTTCGGCTTCTAGCTGAGCGGCACGTTCCTGCTTCCTCTTTTGCTTTTCTTGCTCCTTTTGCAACTTCTTTAGGGCCTTCTTAGACAATGGTTGGCCATCTTCACCTAGGATAACTTCCTTTGGGGCTTCTGGAGAGGCAGCTTTAGCTTCTTCTGCAGACATGATTATATTAGGGTATGTGATGCTGTGTAATTTTCAATCTACAAATCAAATCCAAAAAAAAAATACCAATTTAATTGCAATTACAATTGAGTTACCATTCGAATAAGGCATTCTACATACATATTCGAGAGCTCTTAACGTTGCAATCCTGGCAAGGATTATTGCTCATCGCCGGGCATTGGTGGGAACAGCTAAGTTCTGAGTAAAAGTGACATAAAAAAATCGTGAAAAAAAAACTTATAATATGAGACGTCTCAGTCACATGCAATACACAAAAAGCAAAGGACTATCTTAAAATGTAGATACATATGTTTCAACTAAGTTGGTATTATTGTAATATATTACCGGTTGTTTACAAACTCAATTGCTGGTGACTGTTACGGTTTTGGCAAGACGTCATTGCTAATCAACTTCTATGGTGGTAATTCTAACTTCTTCAACAGCAATCTATTTGATCACATTTAAAAATAGAATTAGCGAATGTCGGCTCATAACTGTACACTGATGTCAATATATTCACAAGTTGACGACAGTTGTAATATACTTTTATATTTTTTGTAGATCACAATGCGTATTACTACAATGTCATGACATCGCTGGAACCTCGATAGCTGAGCCTATTCGCTGCATTTTCGGCTTTACTGGTACTGTCTGCAACGTCAGTCGTGCGAAGAATAGAGCGGGTAGAGGGAGCACTGTGCAGTATCTCCGAGTCACGCCAGTGCTTTCGAAAGTGGAATATACCGCGGAACTGCCGGAATCGGAAAAGTGGGTCCTACACTGCCTGTGCCACTGCGGCTGCGCGTGTGGATTGCTAGTGTTCGATCCCAACGGTGACTGTCCTCTCCCTTGCCTCACTTGGCCTTCTCTTTGAATACACGCAGGAATGCAGCGCAGAAGAGAGGCAGTTCCGGGATAGCGTGGTTGTATAACTCCGTGAAAAGTAAATTAGACAGAGAACTCAAGTGGAACGGGCATGTGCATCGGGATTATACATATTTTTGAGATGCCCTCCACACAATAACCCGTACAACCGTAGTTATTCTCTCAAGATCCTGCCTTTCTTTGCTGTTTCTCTTGCAACTGGAAGAAGAATTAAAACCCGTGTAGGGACATCCTCCCGCACTCCCTTGGTTAGCAGCCAGTGAGGGTGAGAAGAAGAAAAATACACAAACAGCCGTAGAAAAGACAGTACACATCTCACCACCCACATCTGATACAAGACGCTCCACTTCCTCCCCCCGATTCACTACAAGTCCACGGCAGATATACAGGGATGGTGCTCTGCAGCTTTCTTCTACAGGTATTTTCCTGCCATGTCGTCAATACCCGTGTGAAAGGCATTTTCCAGTCATTCTGCGGCACAGACTCCTACGTACAGCAGCCGGATCTTTCATTTCCCACTGCCCAGCCGACACGTTTAGCATTGCCTCCGCAGACAACTAGCGTAGCTACACATTATCAACCAGCTTCTTCTCTGCATCTCCCAGCATTCGATCCCAGTGTTCCGCCTTGTGCAGGTACTTCTCTGCCCCCCCCTGAAGTCCTCAGAACAAACACGCACACACTTAGATGCACAGAAGTCTATCTAAACAGCATTTGCCAACTTGGAGGTGAGGGAGGTACCCCTAAAAAATACAATGCTCCTGCGGGATATTCTCCGCTGTCAAACCAACTTTAGTACTAGGCGCTATCCCTCTCACCCTCCCCCCCATTGTTCTCATGCGCAAGGGTCCTCTATAACACCCCCCGCCTTTGTGGGCTATCATTCGATATTAACATGCCCACATCGCTAGTTTGAGTTTATTGCCCTCCATGCTTTTCTTTTCACTCTGGAGCCTGGCTAATAGGGTTGATCCTTAACACTAGCAGCGATGGTTATCCTGATCGATTCTTATCCTGGTTGATTCTTATCCTGATCAAGCCTTATCCTGATCGGATACTTGTTATGTCCCTTATCCATCACTCGCCATGGCCTTAGAAGGGGGGGGGTTGTACATAGAACGCCCTGATCAAATGGTGAAGTCATCCTTTATTCATTGATATACCCTTTTTCCCTATCAAGATACCTTCTTATGGTTCTTAAGAAAACATTCTATTTAAGGAAGGTGCCTAAATTACATCATGGTGCCCCTAATATGTAATGATCTTCAGTTTTCTCGGCGTGAACTGCTCATAGTGATGGAAAATCGATGTGATTACACACAGGCCGGCCCATATTCGATCAACAGAGCCTTATATATATAATAGAAAACAGTACTAGCATTTGCAACTTTGAAAAGAACATATATCACCAACAGGATATACAACTAACACCGCACTGCATATTTGTATGTGAATGTAAGCGCTGCATATATAGCAAGCCCACTCACAACAATATTATGAACACACCCAACACACCCAAACCCGAAGTAGGGTTTAAACCCATAGATATAGTACGAGCCATAAGTGACTATTATATCCACGACGAAATCAAAGACCACAACAAGCTCACTTTTTTCAAAGGAGATATAATATACATTGTCACCAAATTAGACTCCGGATGGTGGGACGGTGTCCTGGTGGAGGATAACCTAGTCTACACTTCCAGAGGATCCAAGACTGGCTCTGTGGTCAGGGGATGGTTACCTTCAAGCTATGTGAGGTCGCTGATTCTCACCACAGATACAGCAAACAAACCGGGTTCAATATACTCTGGTACTGAAGTTGTGCCTGAAATTATCACACCAGACATATCAGTCTTGAATAACACGGAAAAACTACGAAACTCTATTACATCAATGATTAATGAAGCACCTAAGGCGGCAAAATTGAAACCAGACCCTGAATGCTATGATGATGCAACTTCATATTATATCCCAGCAGACCGCAACCTGTTCTACCTAAACGACAGTGATATTGTGACTTGGAATCAATTATTTGTGGTGTTGAATCATTATCTTGACAAGACGAAAGAATGCTTTACCAAGAGCTATGATGAAGTAAGTCATATAAGCGAAAAGAGGAAAAGCTTTAGGCCGGAGTTCAGGTATAATTATACCCTTCTGGGGGCATATGTTACGTATCTAATACAAGCCTGTGAAATACTAAAAGAATCGACCCCCCCTGAGACTATTGACCCGGTAAAGAAACACAAGGTGATAAAGTTGTTAAGTGAAGATCTCATACATTGTCTAGGTGTCATTTCTGAGTCGGCACATGTTTGGTATAACCATTCATATTATACAAGTTACTCACGTTCCAGTCATCAGCAAGGGAATAATAGTACCAATGATACAGATATAGATAAAACACTCATTATTTCAAGATGTTACGATGTTGCCCTCGAGAGCTTTGATAAGATTCATGATCAATTTAATATTTTGTTTGATATGCTAAATGAGTTCTCTGTGAGGCATAAATCATTCATCATTCCTCAGCTTTTCCCGAGATTCATGAGATTGTCATTTAACGGAGGATCGTGGTCCAACCCATTCCTTTTGCCTCCAAATAAACTTGCCAGTCAAAATCCGATATCTAGCTACTATCCACCTGCTATCGAGAATGTACTGGAGCGCACCTCTGGTTATCATAGAAATAAAAGGAGAAATTCTGTACTGTCGTCTCCTTTCAGTGGAACTAACTCTCTAGGTAGTTCACGCAACAGCTCGTCAGGAAATTTATCTGCTGCTGGGCAGCAAAGATCTAGCGCTGGATCATTCTCTACAACATCAAAACACACAGATAAACCCTCTCGTAAAAGCACTGGTCTATTTGCTCAATATCTTCATGCAAACAAGAATTATCCTGTTGTTAATCCTTCCAATATTAATGCTTGCAAAGATAAGTTCAAGAATTATGATAATAAGATTGGAAAGTTTCCATTGAGTAGAGACACGCTGGAACTCTTGGAAAAGAGGAAGGGTCAGATACATGTAAGTTTCAGCGAGTTTAATGAATTGGATAAAAACGAAGAAGAAGATATTCCCGTAAAACCAAGTAGTATTGAAACTATGACATCCACAGCACCATCGAGATCGAAGGTCATACAAAGCTTAGAGGCCAATTTCCGGACTTACAAAGAGATAAATACAACCGTTCTGATTATTAATATATTGGAAAATTTGGATCTAACGATGTTTACAAAAATGAGACATATAGTAGTGAATGGTGGTATTTATGGTTGGGAGTTTGAGAAATATCAGGACTTGATGAGACATACTCTTGTCTCTGTTGCTTATTCTGTTGAGGAATTTTACAAAATAAAACAAACCTTTCATGACATTGCAATGAGACTAATTATGTGCTCTCAACACACAACTCTAGAAGATCCATATGTATTTTCGACAATGAAATCAAATTACCCTGTGGGTGCCTTGGATCCAATTTCAATTGATACTTTGACAATATGCTCGAAAGCAGATATAAGCGCCTATGGCTCTTATTTGTTAAAGAAAGAGGACATTATCAGAAAAAGTCTATACGAAAGACTTTTGAGGGAAGATGCCGAATTTAATTATGACACTTACTATTCAGTATGTGCAGATTTTAGAGATGCTAGACAAAAGTATGTTGAAATGGCAGACGCAGCTTGTGCCGTTGTTTCAAAACTAGTTGAGGAAAGGGACAAAATCCTTAATTATGCAGCAAGGACGATGCAAAGTGAGCTTGTTGCAAAATTACTAGAAGATGAGGAAATAAATGAATATATTGAAGAGGAGGATAGCTATTATAAAAATGAGTCCAATGTAGTCGTATGTCCCGATGATAAAATTGAGTTTGTGCCATGGTACCTTCAGCCAAACTATACCGCCGAAGTTATTTTTGATTCAAAAGGAAGAATGAAAGGAGCTAATAAGAGAGATTTGTTTGAATATTTGTTTCAATCCTCATCTCTCGATATGCCTTTTGCGATAACTATGTTGATAACTTTTAGGACAATATTTACTTCTACTGAATTTATTGTTAATATAATTGAGAGATTTGAAGAAGCACCACCAGAAAATCTGAGTTATGAAGAGTATAACGACTGGATTGAAAAAAAATACTTACCAAACAAAGAACGGGTAATTTATCTATTATGGAAACTGTTCACATTTTTTTGGAATGAACGGTATATGGATTTTCCTGTAGCACTATTGGAGAACTGTATTAAAACTGCACAGCGTGAAAATATCGCATATGCTAATGAACTTTACACATCTTTGAATGAAATCAAAGCTAACAATCAGACTTCTGAATATAGCTACTGGTCATTGTTAGAGCCTAGTACCGAAATCTTTGAATATAATAATGATTTGAAGCGGACAGGATTCTCAAACCTTGTGCATGATGCAAAGTTTACAGCTAATGTCTATGAGTCAATATTAGATATACCAGCTGAAAACGTTGCTCAGCAACTAGCTTTGATTGAAGAAAATCTTTACGAAAAAATTACAATATTTGATTGTCTTGACCGCGTGTGGGGATGTAAGCAATGTGATTTCGGAGGTTCTAAGAATATTAGTGAGTTTATTTCATTTGCGAATAGCATCACTAAATATGTGTCTTATAAAATTTTACAATATGATACAGCAGCCAAAAGAGGACAGGCCATCGGTTATTTCATTAAGGTCGCTCGTATTAGCTATGAAATTAATAATTTCTCTAGTATGACTGCTATCATCTCAGGTATTTATGCATCGCCAGTAAATCGTTTACATGAAAGCTGGAAGTTGGTATCTCGAGAATTACAGAACACCTTGCGTGAGCTTGATGACTTGATGATATCTACGAAAAATTTTTTGAAGTACAGATTGACGCTTAAGAATGTTGGTAACAGACCATGTATTCCATTTTTTGGAGTATATCTTTCAGACTTATTATTCACACACAATGGGAATCCAGATTATGTTGATAAAAGCAGGGGAACAGTAAATTTTACAAAAAGATTTCGGATTTTTGATATTATTCAGGAAATTTTTCACTATAAGAAGGTGAAATATGAATACAAAGCAGACTTAGATATAATACACCATATCATGAATGTAGCTGAAAATGTGCCGGATGTTGAGAATCAGTATCATTTGTCACTCCAGTTGGAGCCTAGATCAAAAAGTACTTCTACATCTTCATCTGGCGACACAGCCACTATCGTTGATGTCAAGAAGGAGGAAGAGAGTCAACAGACACCAAAGAAAGGAATAAGAAAGCATTTTCATATGAAATCTAAAAATCCAGAAAATAAGGTTCTGGTCAATAAAGGTAAAGAAAAATCAAGGAAAAAGAGTTCAGGATTCAGATTCTTTGGCTCTAGAAAATCTCGTAGTATTTCAACCGATGCATCTTAATCAAGGGCATTGATATACTACCTAATTTATTTTTTAGCTGGCAAATTTATAGTCGGCCTATATCTAAAAATATCGTCCCTGTAGGGAGTTGTAGCTATAAATTACTTTGCATATTAGTTTAATTAATATTTATTTTGCATTTCTAATACAATAAAAACCTGTTTAGTACCGCGGAAGCAATGTGTCATTTCTTTGATCGATATTTATAAGCAAAGATACGTTTAGAGGTATGAAAGGATTCTTTTACAAACCATTAATGATTTTTTTATTTCTATTGAAATTGTCGAATGTAATTTGAACCTCCAACACATTGTGCAACGGTCTTTTGCGACAAGCCAATTATTCTTTCAATTTTGATTGCCAGATCTGTTGTTTGTTTAGTAGTATCATGTTCTAGAATTATGCCCCTTCCATCATGCTTTTTCCAAAGACACACATCCTTAAGAATGTCTTCTTCCGTTTTCGGGTTGGGAGTTAAAAGTTGCCAGTCAAATGAGTCTCGATCCCATAAAACTACTTGAAGGCCGAACTGCCTCGCTATAGCACGGACTCTGTTATCCATACCTCCAAATGGAGGTCTAAAGTACCGAGGTATGTGATTTCCAGTAGCATTCATAGCCCATATACTCCACTGTAGTTGTGCAATAATCTTTTCATTAGATAATGATGGCAAATGTGCATGTGACCAAGTATGTGAGGCAACATCATGTCCCCTTTGTATAATCGCTTTATAAATTTGAGGATAGTTTATTATGTTGATTCCTAGAGTAAAGAAGGTTGCCTTATGATTCAAATTCCCTAATAGATCTGTAGTTGCAGGTGTTGGTCCATCATCAAAAGTCTGAGTGAGAGAATCGCAACTTAATATATCGTCGGTTGCAACACATTTATGGCAATCAAAGGAACATATATCTCTTGGTACCGTTTCACACTGTAATTGATTGTAATGGGTTGCTTCGGGTATTTTGCTAAAATCAATGAAATCTAATGGTATATATGGCGGGTCCATTCCAGGCCAGTCCTGTAATTGTGTAAATTGAGCAAGCCACTCGGGAAAGGGGGCTTTAGAGAATTGTTGTTCTAATTCTATGTTCATTTTGTTAAGTACACTGTAAGCAGTCACAATTTTGGTCAAATTTGATATAGTTGTAAGCACTAAAAGTTTATAAACCAATAACTCTCTCATTTTATTGATCAGCATGGCATGAAATGAGTATAGTTTGATTTTAACGTGAAAAACAACAGTGCTTGTATAAGCAGCGTGTCGCAAGCACAAATGAAATCCAAACGAAAAATTGCATAGTAAATACGAACATAACATGTTTTTAGCACACATACTTTTATTTGTCCAGTTAGACATTAATATGTTTCCAGTTCTTCAGTAAATTTTCGTTGATTGCCTTTTGTGTCTAGTCCGATGAAACATTAAACTTCTGAGGATTTGACGAAAACTTACAGACGTTTAAGAAAAGTAGGCAAATTAACACCTAATATTCTATAAGCATTCTTTGTGATGAGTTATAATTTATATGACGCACTCATAGTATGTGCTGCCAACCATTGCACCTGACATAGCCAGTCTTACTAAGTTTCCGAACTCTAGCTTATCCTTATTAAGGACCTCTGCAGCTTCTTTATTGAGTGGATCATTACCGTTGGGTTCTTGGAACAAAGAGAGTAGCCCTAACACGATGCATTGTAGATCAAGTGCTGGTGACCAGTCTTCTCTGAGGATATTGAGACAAATTTTGCCATGAGGATCAATGTTTGGATGGAAGATCTTGTTGTTGCAGATGACCTTCGGAGGGTCTATTGGATAAGTTTCCAAGAAGGTTGCTGTGAATCTAAATTTGCCTCCTTTATAGAAACCTTCATCTGGAATTATTATTATATTGAGTGACATTTCTTTCTGGTTATCTAGAGAGATAATGTTGACCCTAACGGTTGGTGGCAGCTCTAACTCTTCGATGTCCTTTTGTAGTCTAAGTTTTGCTGGAGATGTGCTATTTGTGTTGGCCTTGACACTTGAACCAGCATTTTTAGCAAGTTGTTGCTGTTTCTGTTGTTGCAATTGGCGTAGTTTCAACATGTGTAGTTATGAATGTGATATCGGGTGAGAGTATACTATTTGCAAGCCCAGTAGTGAATAAAGAAATGTAACTATGAAAATAACAGCAGTGATTTTGACGGCAATCCGAATAATATAAAGCTGTTTCTAGCTGTGGAGTGAATTCAGGATCACAAATGAAAGCAAAGAGAGTGATTGTATTGGGTAAAAATAAAGCCCACTACACAGAAAAACTTGAGAACCTGTAATTTCAAGATTTCACAAATGGCAGAACCAAATGGGTGGAGTGATACTTTAAAACCAATAATAAGGTAGTTTCCCATTGTTCAGAACTATTGCAAATACATTTTGTAAGTAAAAGTGATTACAAAGAGAAACTCTCGAAGACAAATGGGCAACAGATGGGAAGAGAAGGGAAAGAAAAAAGCTTCGATTTCTCTTCTGAAATTCTTCAATTCTCTGCGCTACACTCATTTTAGTGTAAATCACAGAGAAATGCTTGTGGAAACAAATTTCTTTTTTCAAAAAAAAAAAAAAAAAATGGAAGAAAACTACAAACAGAAAGGAGAAAAATAGAACAATAGAAGAGTCACGTGACTCTTCCCATTCCATAGAAAAAAGAAAGAAGCAGCAGATAGCCAATATCTACGTATCAAGTTACGTACACACAAACAAACACAATGATCATACGTTACCCGGATAAGTGTGTGGGTTCTTTATCACATGATCCTGTCATAGTATACGTAAATGGCATGTGATGCTAAGAATCAAAATTCCAAATAGTTTTCGTTTCGTCAATATTAACATGGCACGTGACCCTTTTTTTGAGAGACGAGACAATATTGGTAATCTGCTTGCCGGTTCATATGGTTTCCCGTTTGTCACAACACTGCTACAGTGCACTGGCAACGCCAAAATTTGGAAAAAAAGAATCCGAGCACTGGCTCACTCTAGCTCAGTGAATGGAAGGTATGATGATTCTTTGGACTGTGTATCTGCATGGCGCATTCTCTCAATTGTATTTGCCTTCTATAGAATTTTAGTTCAATAGTTTGAATCTTTAATAGGCTATTCTTCTGTAATTTCTACTTTTTCTTTCTCCCTCCCCTCCAAAAGAGTTTCAAGCAATTACATCACGCAGTGCAACTAATTAACTATAGATAAAGGGCAATGGTAATTGCTACTAGGACTTTGCGTGGTGAGGCCTTGAAGAAGCTGGCGCAATGCGTAGGCTCTTCGAATGTGCACACTGAAACTACCAAAAATGATATGAATGACGCTGATGACACTTTGGAGATGATCATTAAGGCACTGCCAATTTACTACTCTACATCTCCTGCAAAGCTGTATACCATCCCATTAAATATGAATGAGTGGGAAATCATCGTTGGTATATGTGCCTCTGTTCCGGATTCACTATCGAGGACTCTTGAAATCTTGGAGAACACAGTGGCACCATACTTCTTGCATTCACCAAGGCAACGTATCTCTGATCTGATGTACTCCAAGTTCAGAATGAGATCATTGAAAAACCCAAACGAATTGTGTACATTTGAATTGACCAGATTTCTGATCAGAAGCGCTAGAAAGTTCCCAGAGGTAGTTCCAGTGGTTGAAAAACTGTTTGCGCAATTTGTTGCATCTGTTACCGAAGTTATCTTCGATAACAACACATGTCTATTTTCACTGCTGGGGTTCTTGAATGCTTTCATATTGGAAGAAACTCCTCTAAAGTTGAGTTACATCGTATGGGATTTAGTGTCCAACTTCTTTATCAATCAAAACTTCTTTAAGGACTTGGATAATGTCTTGTCCTCGAATAATGGGTTCGATAAATCTCTATTGATTCAATACTTTGATGCGGCAGCCGAAATTTCCTCTGTCAAATTCTGGGAGTTACTGTCCTCCATGCAGGTCAAAATATTGAGAACAATGTTGGAAGTTCCAGAAAGTTATGAATTGGTCTCTGAATATTTATTGGATTTGCAATATCAGCATTTTAAGGATATGCATAAGCCAGTTTCTGAACGTAAAGAATCGGCAAAGTTTGAAAAGTTCAAACGGTTGTTAAGAGACAACCATAAGATGTTGTTGTCATTATGTCAGTTTTCTTTGAGTGCTTATGAAGCTAAGGAATACTACGATTTATCTAATGAAACTAGATCTAATTACACTTTTGGAACTGATGCTTATTTGCTACAGATGTTATCAGTTATTCCATTTTTAGATTTTGAAGCAAATAGAGAGCGTTTTATGGATGTGGTGGTTATGATGGTTTCATCAGGTCTTGAAAAAAATCTACTGTTTGAAGAATCCATCCCATTTCTGATCAAAACTCTGATATCTGTGAGCTCTATCCTAAACTATTTTGTTAAAGAGGTTTCCTTAATTCAATTACGTTTCTTCCCAATTTTGATTGCATCTCAGCATATTAGTATGGATATAATTGCAAATGTAACTAGAAACTTCAGTATGGGTTTAAAACCTCTAAGCGAAGATGCTATAGTTAGTACAATCTACTCGATCAACAATCTGCTTGCTCTAACAGAAGATGGTTTGATAATGCCAATTATTAAGGAAAGAAAGCAGACGATTACTTCCTCCAGTGACAGAGAAGTGCTTAATCAACCATCAGCTCACATATTAGAAGGTTTTGATTTGAAAGCAACAACAGCATCTATCCACCCGGTTAAATCTTCCGTGCAAGATTTAACAGGGACACCGGCTACATACCACAGAATGCTTTTTAGAAACTGTGTCACTGCTATAACAAGGATTGCCTCTCATTATAACACACAGTCAATCACAGCGTTAACAATCTCAGTTCTTTCTCAAAAAGTGAATGTTGTCTCTAAGGAGCTAGATGATATTATTCTGCAGTCGATGGCTAAACTTGCTCCATACATTGGGGTAAATGAATTCACTCTGTTCTTGAAATTTTTAAAATTAACGGAAAATGCAGCAATTAAGCAAAACAATGAAGCCTTATTCAATTGTTTGATAAGATCAAAGATTACTTTATCTGCTGTCTTACTAGAAAAGTCCTTTAATACTGACCATTATAAATTCTATTTACACGACTTGCTCGAGAGTATCACCTCAAGTGGAGATGTTGAAAGGTCAGATCACCATCGTACACAATCTGAAATTACCCGAGTTGCAGATCAAATTGTAATTTATCTGAAGCCTTTGGCTGCACTACTTCCCCCCATCAGTCAGAAACCATTGGATCTTTCTACAGATGCTAAGACAACGACTATGTTCAGAAATATATGGTTCAATATGGTAATTCATGGTTTTTATTTTGAATCTGACATAGTGAAAATCAACTATAACCAACTTCAAAGAATTGCAATTAATAGTCCTCCTTTGACTTCAGATTTTCCATCAAATAATAAGGAACTTTCTATTGACTTAAACTCAATTTTGAGAAGAAGCTCTTCAAGTGCAAATATTAAACAGCAAAGACAATCAATATCAGAATATCTAAACTCGAACATTGTACAAGCCAGAACAGTTTCTACTCCAAAAGTGATGTTTTTAGCCGCTGCTAAACTTCTAGAAACAATCAGATGCGAGGTTGGGGATTGCTCTAAGCTTGTCCAATACTTGTCAGATCCAGCTATGACTTCTAGCTCTGTTGAAAATTGCATTAGCTTTATGACAATTGCGATGATTAAAAAATATGCTGAAATAGCAAAAAGAGAAACTACTGAACAATTCAATTCTACTCGTATTGCCGACCAACTGAACAATCTTCTATTGTGTCTGGCTCATAGAGATGAAAACCTTCAGAATATAGCATTTCAAGCTTGTGATCTATTTATCAAGAGTATTCCATCTTCATTGTTGCATCATCACTCGTTATACACTCTTTTGGATTTACTAACTACACTTTTTGATAGTATTGAGGACTGTGAAAGAACAAAATTTGATCCGAACTATGAGTTTTTATTAAAATACTCACAAGTGAGAGTATTACTACCGGGTTCCATATATTGGAGAAAGGAGACTTTGGCAAGGTTACATAAATCTGCCAGGACTTGGTTATTGATAATTTTGGAGACAGCTAATCAAAACTCGAAAATTTTGTTGAATACATACATTTCTGGTGTCGCACAGTTTTATAGATCAAATACAATTGAATATGGTGTATCCTTTGCGATTGAAATGGCGGGTTCTATTTTAAATGCCGATAGAGAACTAAGTAAAATGTCTTTTGGAGGTTTCCAAAGACCAAATGCAGTTGCAGGTTTTATATCACAGCAATCTTGGAGATCCAAGTTCCTTGCCGATACTAGCATTTCATTTACTCCTGAGGTGTTTGCTGATGAAATTCAAAAGCAAGCTGATGATATCAGAGTGAAAGTTCAAGCAAAACGTTTTGTTTCAGGCCAGGAAGTATCTGATTTGCTTGACTTCTGTGCTGCTCTTCTAATCATTGGTAATTATAATGGGAAGTCGGTATTGTATAATCTAGTGCGTATCCCTTTCGAAGTTTTCACATCTTTCTCAATGAAAAGCGCAACAAACATTTGGCTAACAGTTATAACTGAAAGACCTGACCTTGCTCATGTTATTTTAAGTGATGTGATCTTTTGTTGGAAGGAGTCTATAATTTCAAAGAAGGGTTTATTCGATCGTGAGCATGATTTACTACCGGAAGATTATCAAATGATGGAGTATGCACCATATGATAAAGTCAAAATTGATAGAGATGCAAGAATTGCATCTAGTACTTTTGAGCCACACAGACATATTATCAAGTTCTTTTCTTCACACTTTGCTGGTACTCAACACCAAAGTGATCATCTACTGAATCTGTTCACGACTTGCTTCATTTATGGTGTTCAAGAGTTTTCAAAGGCCTCATTACATCCCTTTGCTCGTCTGATTAGAAACGAATATTTGCTTTTTGGTATATCTATTTTAAGGGCTAATGTTAGAAGAAATACGAATATAGTGTCATCTTTATGTCGTTTAATCATTAATGCCGGTCTAGAATGGTTTAGAAAGCCATTCTCATGGCCTTTCGGTTCAAATGAATTAAAAATTAGGGCCGATCTGTCAATTTTGAGTGACGTTTATAAAGCGACTGATTCTCTAAGTTCAGTCTTCTCAGAACACTCTGGTAAGTCTTTCAAATTGTTTGAGTATTTTATTGCCCATGAGATACAGCAAATACAGGTTTGGTTAACGCCTTTGGATAAAATTCAAGGCGCAAATAGTAATGACTTGCCACTGAATATGCTACAAACAGCTTTTGATATTAATCCTGATTTAGCTCTCAATATTGCGCAAAGATATCAGAGTAAGAAGTTGGATCAAGCATTAGTTGATATGATAATCAAGGAGCCATTAAAATCCGTTACTACTGCATCTGCGTTAAGCTTGTATTTGGATGAAAGAAGGTTAAACAAAAACTCCGATTTACATCACATCCTATACTGGGTACCTGTTGCTCCTCTAAAAGCTATCAATCTCTTTTTGCCGAATTGGAATCAGAATGAATTTATTTTGCAATACAGTATTTTTGCCCTTGAATCACATGATGTTAACTTGACGTTCTTTTATGTTCCTCAGATTGTTCAATGTTTGAGATATGATAAAACAGGATATGTAGAGAGGTTAATCATGGAGACTGCAAAGATCAGTATGTTATTCTCACACCAAATTATTTGGAACATGCTTGCTAACTGCTACAAAGATGATGAGGGTATCATCGAGGATGACATCAAGCCCATATTGGATCGGGTACGTACACATATGGTATCCGAATTTGATCAGCCTGCATTGGAGCTATATCAAAAGGAATTTTCTTTCTTCAATGAAGTCACTGGTATTTCAGGTAAATTGAAGCCATATATCAAGAAGACAAAAGCCGAAAAGAAGAAGAAGATCGATGAAGAGATGAGCAAGGTTGTCGTTAAACCAGGTGTATATCTGCCATCGAACCCTGATGGTATTGTTATTGACATAGATAGGAAGAGTGGTAAGCCTTTGCAATCCCATGCCAAAGCACCATTTATGGCTACATTTAAGATCAAAAAGGAGTTGCAAGACTCTAAGACTGGTGATCGTATTACTGTTGAGAACTGGCAAGCAGCCATTTTCAAAGTAGGTGATGATTGTAGACAAGATGTGTTGGCGTTGCAATTGATTTCCGTTTTCAAGACCATATGGTCCAGTATTGGGCTTGACGTGTACGTCTATCCCAACAGGGTGACTGCTACTGCACCTGGGTGTGGTGTTATCGATGTGTTGCCGAACAGTATATCGAGGGACATGCTTGGCCGTGAAGCTGTGAATGGGTTATACGAGTACTTTGTGTCAAAGTTCGGCCATGAGAACACCATTGAGTTTCAGAAAGCGCGCACCAATTTTGTCAAGTCTCTAGCTGGTTACAGTGTTATCTCTTATCTGTTGCAATTTAAGGACCGTCACAATGGTAACATTATGTATGATGGGGATGGCCACTGTCTGCACATTGACTTCGGTTTTATCTTTGACATTGTTCCCGGTGGTGTGAAATTCGAAGCAGTACCATTCAAGCTTACGAAGGAGATGGTGCGCGTCATGGGTGGCTCGCAGAACACGCAGGCGTACCAGGACTTCGAGGAGCTGTGCATCAAGGCGTACCTAGCGGCTAGGCCGCACATGGACATGATTCTGTCGTGTGTCGAGCCCATGCTAGGCAGCGGGTTGCCCTGTTTCAAAGGCAGCAAGACAATGCGCAACCTGGAGAACCGGTTCCAACCGCACCGCACAGACCAAGAGGCAGCGAACTACATGAAACAACTGATCAACAAGAGTTACGAGTCCGTGTTCACAAAGGGTTACGACGAGTTCCAACGTATCACCAACGGTATCCCATACTAGATCTAAGTAGCATTCTCTTTTTTAATAAAAATTCATAGCCCTAATTTTTTTTTAGTAGTCCAAATTGCTGTTACAATTGCTGTTACAATTGCTGATACAATTGCAGTTCCGATTCTAGTTGCGATGCCAAGTCCGAGGTTCTGGAAAACCCGAAATCTCGGCTTCTGCTTGCGAACGCCAGAAAACCCACGTCTTCAACCGTGACGCTTCCCGCCAAGAGAGTGATCACGTCGGGGGATAAACAGCGTAATCACCGAGAACTCGGCCCAGCTGGGCTGTCGGTGCCAGGAACAGCAGTGGCCGCGAATTCGCACCAGAGAGGGACGGGGGACGGGGAGGGACCAATGAGACCAATGAGACCAATGAGACCAATGAAAGCACAGACGTGCTGCACGATAACAGAGACAACGGACAAATGGAACGTACAGTGAAGGGAGTGATCGGTCGTCCTGCCCCCCCCCCACCGCAGAAACAGCTGCACAGCAGCGAATGGGAACAAAGAAAGGGAGCAACAATTAGCGAGGAATGGACCAATAAGGTACGAGAACAGTCGAATTACGAGAGAAACGCCGGCAGGAACTCCGTTTTGCTTTCAGGCAGAGCGGGCTCTGCGGCTATTTGCTGGGCACAGTGAAGGACACTGGAGCGAGTTTGCGGTGTGAGTTCCAGTTTGTGCAGTAAAATGGCGTAGTGCGTGTGGTTAGGCCATGAAAGTGGGAATTGAGCGTTATGGCAGTTGCAGTGTATCTGCGCAGGGATTTGATAATCGTGGTCTGGGGGGGAAGGTAGGAGCCCGTTGGAGGGGGGAAGGAGTAGCATTTCGCAGTTCCCTGAAGTATAAAAAGGGCCTGGAAACTCGCCGTTCTCGTTCTTCTCGGGATTTTCGACTTTAGGCGCTGTCGAGCACTATAGCTGAGTATATAATATACAACACAGAGCAGGACACTCGCCTACAGCCGGAAAAAGGGAAGTTTACGTTGGTAAATTGAATCACAAAAGGAGCAAGACAAAGCTATAATATTCTTTTTGTTTTTTTTCTAGGTTGAGAGGAATATACATACACAATACACTATAACAAATGTTGTCTGCTAGAACAGTGGTGAGAAACACTGGTGTCAGGAGACTGGCTACAGTCTCTAACTTGACTAGAGACTCTAAGGTCAACCAGAACTTGTTGGAGGACCATTCTTTCATCAATTACAAGCAAAACATCGAGTATGTCGACATAGTGAGAAAGAGGCTAGGCAGACCATTGACCTACGCTGAAAAGATCCTGTACGGTCACTTGGACGACCCACACGGACAACAGATCGAGAGAGGTGTTTCCTATTTGAAGCTAAGACCAGATCGTGTCGCATGTCAGGATGCTACCGCCCAAATGGCCATCTTGCAATTCATGTCCGCTGGCTTGCCAGAAGTAGCTAGACCAGTCACAGTCCACTGTGACCACTTGATCCAAGCCCAAATTGGTGGTGAGAAGGATTTGAAGAGAGCCGTCGACCTAAATAAGGAAGTCTACGACTTCTTGGCTTCTGCCTCCGCTAAGTACAACATCGGTTTCTGGAAGCCAGGTTCCGGTATTATCCACCAAATTGTTCTAGAAAACTACGCTTTCCCAGGTGCTTTGATCATCGGTACCGACTCCCACACTCCAAACGCTGGTGGTCTAGGTCAATTGGCTATCGGTGTCGGTGGTGCTGATGCCGTCGATGTCATGGCTGGTCTACCATGGGAACTAAAGGCTCCAAAGATTTTGGGTGTTAAGTTGACCGGTAGAATGAACGGTTGGACCTCTCCAAAGGATATCATCTTGAAGTTGGCTGGTATTACAACTGTCAAGGGTGGTACTGGTAAGATCGTCGAATACTTCGGTGAAGGTGTTGACACTTTCTCCGCCACTGGTATGGGTACTATCTGTAATATGGGTGCTGAAATCGGTGCTACCACTTCCGTTTTCCCATTCAACAAGTCTATGATTGACTACCTGAAGGCTACTCGTCGTGACAAGATCGCCGAATTCGCTCAATTGTACCACAAGGATCTATTGTCCGCTGACCAAGGTGCTGAATACGATGAAGTCATTGAAATTGACTTGAACACTCTAGAACCATACGTTAACGGTCCATTCACCCCAGATTTGGCCACTCCAATCTCTAAGATGAAGGAAGTTGCTGTCGAAAACAACTGGCCATTGGAAGTCAAGGTCGGTTTGATCGGTTCCTGTACTAACTCTTCTTACGAAGATATGTCTCGTTCCGCTTCTATCATCAAGGATGCTGCCTCTCACGGTTTGAAGGCTAAGTCCATCTTCACAGTTACCCCAGGTTCTGAACAAATTAGAGCCACCATTGAACGTGATGGTCAATTGGAAACTTTCAAGGAATTCGGTGGTATTGTCTTGGCTAACGCCTGTGGTCCATGTATTGGTCAATGGGACCGTCAAGACATCAAGAAGGGTGACAAGAACACTATTGTCTCTTCTTACAACAGAAACTTCACTTCCAGAAACGATGGTAACCCACAAACCCACGCTTTCGTTGCTTCTCCAGAAATTGTTACTGCTTTCGCCATTGCCGGTGACTTGAGATTCAACCCATTGACTGACAAGTTGAAGGACAAGGATGGTAACGAATTCAAGTTGAAGGAACCATTCGGTAACGGTTTGCCAGAACGTGGTTACGACCCAGGTGAGAACACTTACCAAGCTCCACCAAAGGACCGTAACGCTGTTGATGTTAAGGTTGCTCCAACCTCCGACCGTCTACAAGTCCTAAAGCCTTTCAAGCCATGGGATGGTAAGGATGCTCTAAACATGCCAATCTTGATCAAGTCTTTGGGTAAGACCACCACTGACCATATCTCTATGGCCGGTCCATGGTTGAAGTACAGAGGTCACTTGGAAAACATTTCTAACAACTACATGATTGGTGCTATCAATGCTGAAAACAAGAAGGCCAACAGTGTTAGAAACGTCTACACTGGTGAATACAAGGGTGTTCCAGACACTGCCAGAGACTACAGAGACGAAGGTATTAAGTGGGTTGTTATTGGTGATGAGAACTTCGGTGAAGGTTCTTCTCGTGAACACGCTGCTTTGGAACCAAGATTCTTGGGTGGTTTTGCTATCATTACTAAGTCATTTGCTCGTATCCACGAAACTAACTTGAAGAAGCAAGGTTTGTTGCCATTGAACTTCAAGAACCCAGCTGACTACGACAAGATTAACCCAGATGACAAGATTGATATTCTAGGATTGACCGAGCTTGCTCCAGGTAAGAACGTCACTATGAGAGTTCATCCAAAGAACGGTGAAGCTTGGGACTGTGAGTTGACTCACACTTTCAACAGCGAGCAAATCGAATGGTTCAAGTACGGTTCTGCTCTAAACAAGATTAAGGCTGACAAAGCTTAAGCAAACGAAAAAAATTGATTAAATGGGACTTCTAATAAAGACATTTTAGCAATTCGTCTTGTCTTTTTTTGTTTAAAACAAATGTGGGGCCAATTGGTAAACTTTATTAGTATGCCATGATTTGACTACCTTTATTTATTTATTATTGTTTTTTCATTTCATTTTCCATTAAAGTAATTTGTCACCTTTTTACTTCCGCTGTATTTATCATCCTAGTTTGGTTTCAAAACCGCATGCATCGAGCTAGACATAATCGAAAACTGTATTTATTTCATTCCCAATACTGATATACCCTGATTGATATTTTATTCTTAGAATTTGCAATTTGGGATCAAGATAATAGTATATATTGTCTATATGAACAAACTTATTTATTTCTGTTAACCTAATTTTATTGGGCAATTAATTAATATTCCTGGACTTAACTCAAAAACTAACTTTCTTATGTAAGCATGATTGACTAGGTTAGTCCATCGAGTGTGTGTATATGTGTGTGTGTGTGTGTGTGTGTGTGTGCCTTTCTTCCCTATATTCAAAAACGATATAACGTCTGAATGATGTAGCTTATATTAAAAATGATACGATATTAGAATTTATACTTACAATGAAAAAATATACATAACAATTAAAACAGAAATGGTAAATGACAAATACTACATAGAATTAAGAACATCTCAAATATCCGTAACTCTTTCTAATACATTGTTCAAAAATATGATTCTTAGAGACAGTGTATTAGAGTGCATGTGTGCTTCTGTGGAAGGTTTACATTGGCATACATATTTGCATGCTTGGTATGTGCTGTTACTATACTTAGTTGGAACCGTAGACCTTGGCAAACGATTGTTCGAAATCAGCAATGATATCATCGATGAATTCGGTACCGACGGAGACACGGATCAAATCCTTAGTGACACCGGAAGCCAACTTTTCTGGGTCAGAAAGTTGTTGGTGAGTGGTGAAGTATGGAGCAATGACTAGAGTCTTTGAGTCACCGACGTTGGCCAAGTTAGAAGCAATCTTCAAGTTGTCAACAACTTGAGCACCAGCTAGCTTGAATGGGTCGGTCTCCTTGTCAGCATTAGGTAGGTCCTTAACACCAAAGGATAGCACACCACCGAAACCATTAGATAGATACTTCTTAGCGTTTTCGTGGTGTGAGTGGGATGGAAGACCTGGGTAGGAAACCCAAGCGACATGTGGGTTCTTTTCTAGCCATTTAGCCAAGGCCAAAGCGTTCTGGCCGTGTCTTTCACCTCTCAAGGACAAAGTTTCGACACCTTGTAGCAGCAGGAAGGCAGCGAAAGGACTCATACCTGGACCCAAGTCTCTTAGCAGTTCAGTTCTGACATGGACGATGTATGCCAAGTTACCGTATGTCTCGTTGTAGACGGTACCGTGGTAACCCTCGGCAGGTTTCGAGAATTGAGGGAACTTTTCTGGGTAGTCCTTCCATGGGAACTTACCGGAGTCGACGATGATACCACCGATGGTAGTACCGTGGCCACCGATCCACTTTGTAGCGGAGTGTGTGACTATATCGGCACCGTACTTGATAGGTTGGCAGAAGAAACCACCAGCACCGAAGGTGTTGTCTACCACGACTGGGATGCCGTGCTTGTGGGCGACGGCGACGATGTTCTCGAAGTCTGGGACGTTGTACTTTGGGTTACCGATGGACTCCAAGTAGACAGCTTTCGTCCTTTCGTCGAACAACTTCTCGAAGTCCTCTGGCTTGTCACCTTCGACAAATCTTGCCTCGATGCCCAGTCTCTTGAAAGCGACTTTGAATTGGTTGTAAGTACCACCGTATAGGAAAGAGGTGGACACGATGTTGTCACCGTTGTGCGCTAGACCAGCGACGGCCAAAGTCTGAGCAGCCTGGCCCGAGGATACAGCCAGCGCAGCGGCACCGCCTTCCAGCGCAGCGATTCTCTCCTCCAGGACGTTGTTAGTAGGGTTCTGGAAACGGGAGTAGATGTAGCCTGGCACTTCTAGGCCAAACAACTGCGCACCGTGCTGCGAGTCGTTGAACACAAAGGAAGTGGTGGAGTAGATTGGCACAGCTCTAGGTCTGTGGTTGTTGTCGTCAGGGTTCTCCTGACCAGCGTGCAATTGAAGAGTATCGAAGTGGGATGGCATTGGTGTTTTTTTCTTGGTTTGTGTTTCTTTGTTAGTCACAATTACCTTCCTCGATGTATGGAGGAACCTTTGCTTTATATACCTTTGATTTTTCCACCAGGGTGGGCACCACAGTTTAGAGCCATCGTTCGTGATAGCAATTCGATGTTATGAACCCCGGTGGGAAAGGGAAGGGACCTTGGTGCTCGAAGGAATTGTGCCCAATAGTGTGGGTGTAGCTGGGTATAGCGACACCACACAGGGAATTGGCACATATCCAAGTGCCATTCCTAGCACAGTCTCGTCTCGGTTCCTGAGGGCTATGTGATCCTGACCGGGGCATGTCAGCCATTTGTTGTGTATAGTGTGCAGTGTGCAGTCTCTATATTGTGGGAGTTGGTGAACGTGACCTGGGATCCAGGAAGTGAAGGGGAGGCCAGGAGGGGCTAGGAGACATGTGACTCTTTTCCACAGTCCCTGTTCTGCTCTCCCAGGGAACCCCTAACCCACCGGGGGGGGGGACACGGGATATGGCGAACTGTGGTGGCTGCACCTTGTCACACTTTCCTTTTGGTCGTCCCATGCGATATTGAGCGTGCGGTTCCCCTTCCCCTTGGCTGCTCCACAGCGAGTCACGTTGTATTTGCTCTACAGTGTGGTCTTCCTCCTCGACTGTACGTTTTACTTTGTGGTGTATGGGTGTATGGGTGTATGGGTGTATATGGTATATATTTCTATATTTACATACGTAAAAGTCACATGGTGTTTTTGTAGACGCTGGTTGCATAGTAACGTTTTTATATTTTATATAGTATTATCAAAGTACATGTAGTAAAAGAATATAAGTACCCCCTCCCCGTGCATAGAGTCCTTGCATATAAGTCCGTGTTCTTCACAATATGTTGAAACTCATCATGGGCGTGAGGTCCGCTGGGTCCTCCTTGTTTTTGAGCTCGAAGGAGATGTGTTTGTGGTCGGGGTCCCGCAGCTGGTCCGTCACATAGGCGAGCTCGCGCATGATGTCCTTGGAGTACTGCTTGAAGTTGATGAGCTGCCAGGTGGTCATGAACTTGGCCTGCTTGATGTTGTGCAGGTACTTGTCGAACTTCTTCACGTACATCTGTGGCCGCAACTTGTTCATGAAGCTTTGGTAGTCCAAGAGTTCACCACCCGTCGCACCAGTACCGCTGTGTTTGCCGTCCTCTGTGTCTTCTGCACTGTTGTCTGGCAACTTCACAAAAGTTGCTAATCCATGCTGAGACAAGCACACGGTGCCTTCGACCAGGTCCTGGCCCAGTAAGTCCTTGTAGCGGTCCTTGACAAACTTGTAGTGCACACACTCTTGCAAAGTGGTTTCGTTCATGTAAGGGTACACCTGCACACCGAGCTTGTCCATGAGCATCTTCGTGGTCTTGAAAGATAGCAAAGCGTTGTCGTTGGTGGCCACCGCCTTCCCGTGAGGGTCAGTGGAGCTCTCTTCCTCATCAGAGCAATCGCCCTCGTCCTCACCGTCGCCCGCTTCTTGCCAGTACTTCTCCTCCCACTCCCTCCATTGCTGTTGCCTTTTCTTCCAAAACTCGTGGTGGTCCTTACCACCAATGATGTTAATGGTTAGGGAAAGCATCAGGTTGAACACATAGAATGTGCATTGCACGCGCGCCCAGCTGGGTGGCACAGTTATGCCAGAGTCAGGCAAACACGACTTGATGGCACCAGCCATGTTGAAGATGAAGTTCATCTCATTGGCGAGCTTCGCGACTTTGGAAGGACGCACAGGAGGCGCCGGCTTTGGCGTGACTGTGACAGTCATTGGCACTGTTAGGGTCTTGGTGGAGCAGACCGTAGATGTCTCAGTCACAGTGACAATCTCACCGCCAGCGGCAGAAGCCAACTGAGAAGCGAGAAATAAAACGGAGTTGATATTAGAAACTTTCATGACTCTTAGTAGCTTTCCTTGATTTCTTGTTAAGCTATAAGACTTTAAATAAATATATATAAAAATATATAATGTGAGAGAGAGAAAGAGTTTATAATGGAATATGGATTGTAATGGAAAATTCCTGAACCTCGACGCCTATTTATACGTTTCCAAAAATTCAGAGTCCAACACTCGAGACTGATATTAGCAATACTGTTTTGCTAAGTATTTGATTCTAGGATGTAAGTACTCATATAAATTTTGTTAATAGTATAGACTCTCTCAAGTTATAATTCTGCCAATAGATAACATTGGCAAGTCAAGCTAAATATTACCTAAACCTAAAAATTCCAATTTGGGTAGTCCGAGTTTCTACGTAAAAACTCCGAGAGTGAGGAACATTTCCAACGCAAGTTAAATGTGCTTGGCTTCTAATAATTTCTTTGCCAATCTAAATTGCTGTCAAATGGAAATTCCCCCAGTGGAAGAACTCCGGACTTTACTAACCAAGGTCTATACGTAAAACTAATTGTGTCACCGTTATGGGAATTTAGGGTCGATATGTGGTATTTTTAGATCCTATTTAACAGTATATGTAGAATTCATGGTATATTCGACATTTTTGCTAAATACTCAAGTTTTGTGTTTGGCACTAAATATGAGTTAGCTGCATTGTTCCCAGTGCATTTTTCACATTTCTTTTTTTTAGAGGACCTGCTAGATATGTTTCTAGTACCTATATGTTTTATTATATTAATTACTAGGCTCGCGTGGCGTAATGGCAACGCGTCTGACTTCTAATCAGAAGATTATGGGTTCGACCCCCATCGTGAGTGCTTTTTTTTTTAAACTTCTTCAAATTTTTTTTTGAAATTATGCGATGAGCATTGCCCATATCAGCACTAATAGTGCAAAAGTTGAATACAGAGTATGATGCAGGAACAATTGCTTGTAGGAATTAGAGTTTATCTGAATAGCATTGTGATCTCGAAAGCAGTTTTACTGTTCTTTAAAAAATTGTGCAGACGGGAAGTTTCTGGGCTCGTATTTGCAAATATTTATTGATTAGAGGCTAGTCAGAATTGTAAAATATTGGATATTTTATTGAGCTAGTACGTTTATTGTTGCTTAAAAATTTGACTACAGGGTTACTGCAGGTTTAAAATACTGAAAGATGTCTAAACAGAATGCCTTTGACCAGAAGAAGTTAGCGATCCTGCAGGAAATAAACTCAGATCAGCTTGATCTGTCACCCAAAGGCACTATAGATGTGTTATGTTTACCAATAATCGATCTAATAAATAGTTCACCTGATATGGTTACAACTTCATCTTGTTCAGGTAGAATCAGTGTATTTATTGAAGGTCAAAAAGCTATTAACGGAGATGTAAAAGTTGGTGGTAAAGGTGACGGAGGTGTTTGGCTCTTTGTAAGTCATGAGTTCAAGGATATTGATAATTGGTTTGACAGAACTACTGCTGCCAAGAATCTTAACTGGGTCATAGATGCTTCTAATACAAAGGACATCAACGATGATGGCAGTTCCAGTATGATCCTATACAAATACGAGCCCTTCATATTGCATGTGAAATGTCGTGATTTTGAAAGTGCATCAAAACTTTATAACACTGCAATGGCTTGTGGCTTTAGAGAAAGTGGTATTGGCTCAAATTTTATTGTTGCGATTAGAATAAATATAAAGCTTGATGTTCCAATTGGATACGTTAAGGAAAATGGCAATCTGGCGTTAATTGTTGATCCCTCCTACATTACTGTTCTTGATAGAATCACAAAGGCAAAATTTATTGAAAACGAAAAGAAAATGTCAGTCTTGTTTGCCAAGATAAAATCTGAGATAGTTGAATCACCAAAAGATGTAAATACACAAGTGAAAGAGGAGACAAAAGAGGAGCGCCGTGAAAGGAAAAGAAGAGAGGGACTTGAGAAACAACGTCTTATTCAACAGAAGCAGATAAGCAAATGACTGTATATGATATTTGGTAGAATTTAACCAACCTTGAGAAGTAATATCTAATTTCCTAATGGGTGTTTTAGCATTGAGTATTCAAATAATGATATCGTGTTTATAATTTTGATCCTCAATATGAGGCTAGCATTAACATAAAAGGCATACATATAAATATATATATATATATCGTACAAGAATAAAATGCAAAGGTAGGTAGTCTTAAAAGCGGTGAATATAGTAAGAAGATTGACATTCCAATATAACTACTCTTCTTCATCTGTATCCATTAGCGCACTAAACATGTTCGTAGTTTTCGGAGCTGGAGCTTGATCTTCTTTTGTATCTTTTGAGTTATATCTGGTGGATGGAGAGCGTGTAGACTGGAAATTGTCTCTCGAATTCATGGTGTTTTCTCTTCTATAAAAGCCTCTATCTCTGTTATTATGGTTACCCATGGAATTGTTATTTACACGTCTTGAACTTTGTCTAGAATTACTCTTCAACATACGTTGCCTCTCTTCTTCTTCATGAATTTGTTGTATAGTCTTTGGACCAGCATCCTTCTTACTGCTATTCCAATGCTTTAATTCTCTCAATTCCTTAACATCGATCAATTTGAATTTAATTCTACTTGATATCTTGCCTTCATTAATAATGCTTTGTAGGATTTGGAATAGACTATCCAATAATGCAGAGCCTTCAAGCGTTGCGTTAGCCGTTCTAAAGCTGTCGGTTTCAAATTGTTCACCAACAGTCTCTAATAGTTCGACAACAGATTCTAGAATCTCCTCTGATGGGTTACCAGTAAGATCCCTCATTAGTCTACGGAAACATTCGAACATCATTTTTCCAGTCAACAGATTCAAACGGTATAGGAAACCAATAAACCTGACTAGACCTAAACCTCTTCTCTTAGCGGCAGCTGCCTGGTAGTATTCATCAGACATCATTTCAGGTTCCAATGGGCTACCATCTTCCTTAGTTGGTAATTTATCAGTCCAACCTTTTTCAAACTCGGTGTGGCATCTTGCAACCAAGTAGTGCAAAACCAGCTTTGGACCAGTCTTACCCTCATTGGTATTATCATAAATGGAAGCGTCCAATTCCTTCACAATCTTACCACATAATTGTGCATACATGGAAGACCAATGTGGTTCGTCACAAGCTTTGAGGAAAATTTGTTCAATGACTAGCTTCAAGGTCTCACCTTCAGTTTCCCATTTCGATTGGTTACCCATGGCTAAGATGTCGTTAGAGATAGGTTCAAATTTCTCCAGGGTTAACTTGTTCAACAAGGATTTCATCTTCCTTTCTATCTCTTCCTTATCTAGTAGCTCTGTGCCATCTGGTGCCAACTTCTTTTCAGTTTCTTTCTTCTGTTTGGATTTTGGAACCCATCTGTTAGCACTTGGTACAAGAGGAGCCACTTCCACCTTAGGTTCATCCCTTCTGTTTTCTTCAGCCATCCTTTCACGGTCTTTTCTTGATGTGTAAGATGTTCTAGTTGACTTCCTATCATCCATTCTCTTGGATTTTCTTTTGGATGAAACCTTAGAACCGCTACGCATATCCATATTTCTCATTGATCCGTTTCTAAACTCACCCATACGACCAGATGGACCATTGTTAAAACGATTGGAATCTCTTGATTTAGACTTTGATATACTTGGTGGGATGACAATTTTAGCTGCGGTGCTTAATTGCCAAGGATCATCTGGGAAGGCTCTAGCTTTTTCTTTGAATTGTAGTAAAAAGCTTGGTCCATATGTATATTTAACCGTTTGTTTTTTGTATTTTGGATCTGGTTCCTCAAATTCAGGTGGGTATGTGAAGGTATAGATGTCATCGACTGGTTCAACTTCTTTTAACTTTGCCAAAAATTCAGTCATGGTCAAGATGTCAGCTGGCTGCTTGGCAAGCGGTCCAGTAGCATTCTCTTCATCGTTAGTAACTCCCTCGACAGTTTCTGTAGTATCTTTGATTGGTTCTTCCAAAGTAACTTTCTTTATTATCGGAACATCGCTCTCATTCTTTTCTTTAGATTCCAATTCGACTTCGTTGACATGCTGATTGTTATCGCCAGAATTTTCTGTAGTGTCGATATTAACTTGTTCATGTTCTTCTTTGTTAGAGTCTTCTTCTTTATGTTCCTCTGTTTGTTTCTTTTTCAATTTTAGCTTTTCTGCAAAAGTCAAAGGCCTTGGTGAAGAATCCTTGGATCCTGATTCTAGTTCATTATCTTTCTCAGTTATGGTGTCTTTACTGTCGAAAAATGTGTCTTGGTCTTCACTATTTTCTGCATCTTTATTATTAGAATCAGATTCATCGGTAGAAGGTTCATTGTTCCCTACAGCTTTATCAGTAGAATCAGATGCCTCAGATACCTCTGTACTTTCTCCACGTTTCGCTTTTTCGATAGCGGCTTTACGTAGCTTAACCTGTTCAAGAAACAAACGTCTAACCTCCGAGGCGTCTTCTTTTTGTTCAGGTTCTGGTTTTGTAGCATTAACTTCTTGTTTATCTTTCTCTTCGTCTTTCGATTCTACAATGGAACTGCCTTCTTTCTCCGACTCCTTTTTGTCAGCCACATCATTCTCAATGCTTGCAGAGGGGGATTTTTCCTTATTTGCCGCTGCTGCCTTATGTTGTGCACGAATCTCATCAAGGTCTAAGTGTTCACCAGTCTTCTTTGTTATTTCAATCTTTATAGGGGGTGGAGACGGTGTTTCAGATGCTGTGACACCTGGTTGTGGTGAAGTCATCATACCTTGTTGTGCAGCCATCATAGCAGCCATATCCATACCAGCTGGGTTACCCATGGCAGCCATACCTTGTGGGAAATAGTACATTTGATTACCATAATAGCCGGCCCATTGCATTGCAGTAGCTGGGTTTATTCCCGGAGTTCCTTTTTGGTTTCTGTTGTGCTTATTATAGTTATTCATGTATCTATTGGTCCCAGATGCGTTGTAGTTGTTATAATTATTTTGTTGGTTAACATTTTTGGAATTGACACGAGTCCCCCCATTGTTAAACTTATTTGGGTTATTATACCTCCCTCCAGTATTTCTTTGTTGATAATTTCTGGAGTAATTATTGCTGTGGTAGGAATTTCTATTATTATAATTGTTGTAGTTGTTATAGTTGTTTCCTCCATTGTTTACCTTATCATTACCATTGGTGTAAGAAGTATTAGTATTGTCTTCCTTACTGGGTTCAGGATTTTCATTTTGCATTTTGGTAGTCTGGATAGAATCATTACTTCCCTCATTCTTTATAGCGTTAGCTTCTTGTTCTGTCATGTTGCAAGTTTTATTAATGTCAATCTTTCTAATTATTAATTAAGTATGATTTTGAAAAAAAATGCAGCTTATGTCTTGCTCAGATGTCTAAAGAAGTTAACTTAACAGGAAATGCAAATAGGTCTTAATAAGAAGGATGGTTCAGATTTTAAAAAAAAAAAGTATGGTTCGGTACTCTTCTTTTGGATCAATATATTGAATGTCCGTTGAGATCAATCTATGTTTGAGCACAATGATTTCACCGTCTCAGCTGTTTAAATTCCTGATCAATTCCTATGGAAAGTTGAATCAAAAACGCGTTCTGAGAACAGTTCTTTCAACTTTCAGTGGTGCAGCTATTTTGCTATGGTTTAGTGTCGATTCTGAGTATTGTAAAAGAATCACACGATAATCGCCAATTGCTCTGCAGTGTATAGATACTTTCACCAGAATTGGGGGGAAAATAACGCCTTGGTTCTGAAACTAGAATACTTGCTTCTGTTTGATTGCCTTTTGCTGTGTAAGTTCTATGCAGCTATGTCCTGATCGCTTTTGATGATCAATGATTAGAACTATGGTTCAGAGCCTTGGGTTGCTTTCCTTAGAAATCAAGTATAGCTATGAGACCCGTTAAATTGTATGGTATAACAGTGCCAGACCTTTATTCTCTATGACACCAGTTTACATGAGACTGCCATTGTTTCGAATTGAAAGAACATCCGGGAGTTCAAAGGCGAGCGTCCTTGATTTCGTTTGAGATGAGTATCGAACGAGAGGCAATATTGGCAAGCCTTACAAGCAATAGAGTATACGAATAATGCTGACGCAATAGCAAATCTAGATTGCTATCAAGCTGACCCTCTCATGGGTGAAATACTTTTATGTTATTTTTTTTCATATATTTTCACGTTATGGTTATACAGATACAGGTCTATATATATTAGTATTGTAAATATGGATTTAATGCTCTACTTGACCCCGATGCATGTGCTAATGCAGCACAGATGCAATAGTTTCAATGAATATAATGAGTCACATAAAATTAGTGAAATCACTTGAACAGCTTGGCCTCAGAAATGGCAGTCTCTTGGTTCTTGTTCATGACTTTACCGACGGCAAGCTCAAAATCTTCCTGAGTAACATGGATCCTTCTCTCTCTCAAAGCATACATACCTGCTTCTGTACATACACCTTTCACATCTGCACCAGAGCAGCCATTCATCTTTTCTGCAATCTTCCTGAGGTTAATACCACGGGTCAGATTCATTTTTCTGGAGTGAATACGTAGAATCTCTGCTCTTGCGGCTACGGTTGGTGGTGGAAACTCAATTTTTCTATCTATTCTACCGGGTCTCAGCAAAGCTGGATCAAGGATATCCAGTCTGTTTGTAGCCATGATGATTTTAATATTCTTGGAAGTCTCAAAACCATCTAGTTGATTCAGTAGCTCTAACATCGTTCTTTGCACTTCTGAGTCACCACCACCGGAACCACCACCTTCAACACGACTGGAACCTATGGAGTCGATTTCATCCATGAAGATGATGGATGGTGCATGTTCTCTAGCCATCACAAACAGTTCACGGACCATACGGGAACCCTCACCGATATACTTCTGCACTAATTCTGCACCACTTACTCTGATAAACTTACAGTCTGTGTGGTGGGCGACTGCTCTTGCCAACAAAGTCTTACCTGTACCTGGCGGACCATATAGGATGACACCCTTAGGCTGTGCAATACCCAAACTCTCAAACAGCTCAGGATGCTTAACTGGAAGCTCAATGACTTCCTTGATCTCCTTGATTTGCTTCGTAAGACCACCGACCATATCATATGTTGAGTCTGGCACTTTCTCTACCATCATCAGCGAGACTAGTGGGTCCGCCTTGTTGACCAGCACCTTATGCAGCATATAGGAATCACTACGCAAACACACACGCTGAGAGGCCTTCAGGTCCTTGACATTAATATCCTTCGCCACATCGACTATATATTTACCCTCGGGCTGCACCTTCACCAACACCTTCTTGTCAGAGACAACCTTTATGACCTCACCAACGTACGAGCCCGGCTCCTGCAGCAGACGCAATTCATCCTTGATGAAACGCACCTCGTCGTTAAGCGCATTCCTCTGGGCTTCCAGTCTCCGCAGGTTTTCTGTCTTCCCCCGGATCTTCAGCTCGGTCTCCTGTATCTTATGCTCAAAGTACGGCTTGATACCGCTCTCATGAACCATACCCTTGCTAATCATATTCGCTATACCGTGTTCTCAGCGCTTTTGCCTTCCCAATTGAGGACGCAATTCTCCCCCAAAGCCCTGCTCTTATAAGTAGACGCCGTGGATCCACTGAGTTGCAGCGCTTTGGGGGGGGCCATCAGCCTGCGAGAAACCAAATCGCCTTTTAAGTATGGCGTACTTAATGATATTCTGATTTATTCGCCACATTGAAGAATCGTTGTGTACGCTACACATGTGCTTTTACGTATGTGTGTACAATAATAGAAGGTCCTCGATGATCTTCCGGGAGTAGTCTTGACGACTGGGATTTCAGCAATAGAAGATTGTGAATATATGAAGGTTGTCGAGTGCGTTCAGTGCAGTGGTTGAGGGGGGTAGTATCAAGAATGAGTGCGTTCGTTACTTGTGGGGCCACGGTGCCGTTTCCCGCGTTGGTTGAGGCTGTTCTGGCGCCAGAATTTGTTGGGTGTTTGTCCCGGGAGGGTTACCGGGTGCTATGTGTCCAGTTTGGCCGTGGGTATGACTTTGAGGCCCAGTTTACGTCGGTGACCTGTACACGTATGCCGTTGGAGAGTGCAGAGGTCAGCGAGCTGAGGCAATTAGTCCGGGATGAGCGAGTGACTGTGATGGGTTACAAAGTGCAAGATGTCGTGGTGCTGGGCTTCGCGTACTCTAACAATATCCTACAAATCATCGACCGGTACGGGGATGTGGTTATCTCGCATGCGGGCACGGGGTCGATCTTGGACTCGCTCAGGTTGAATAAAAAACTTATAGTGGTAGTTAATCACACACTGATGGATAACCACCAGAAACAGATCGCAGAGAAGTTCCAAAACCTTGGTCATATCTTGGCGACTAATCCTACTGCGATTGAACTATGCGATGCTATGAAGAGGTTGAAACATGAAGACTTGATACCACTCTCGAGCGAGACCAATACCGAGTTCATGGAGAGATTGAAGAGCATTGCCTACTCATGAATTAAATTAGAAATCTTTGCACACTTTCCCGAGAAAGGAAGAGCAATAACTTTCTGTCGTTATGTCCTTGACTTATACAATACTCGGACTTATAACAGTGGTATACGTCACCTTCTCCAGTTACTTTGGGCCTTGTAGCTGTTTTATTACTAAATTACTAAACGGTAGTCATCATGTCATTGTTTACGTTGTGATTATTCTGGCAATAGGTAGCAGACAGTTAACTCAACCTGTTGGATTTGGGCCTTTTCTACTAGCATAGTATACATGAAACTCCGCTAAATTGTAACCCTATTTATGGACTAGTTAAAGTATTACTTGTTTCTATGTTAATGTTTTATGATTGCTCTTTTGTCTACCATGTGCCTATAATTAAAAGGACACGTATCACCTTCGCGCTAGTTGAAATGTTGTTCAAGAGAGAGTACTAAACACGAATCTACGAGAAATCATGGGTCGCAACTCTTTTTTCATCGACCTGTATTGTATGAATTTTTTTATTCATCAACGAACAGTCAAGAGTGCCTAATAGTCAGTGTCCATTTGTTGAGACCGCCTAACACTATTCATCAGTGAGAAGCTTAAATATGCTTTGATCTACAGCTTTGTGAAATCATATCCCATCAATTCTATTGTCCAAATTTGTCCTAACTCTTATATAATTTGTTCTAGTACTTGTATGGGAGGTGTATTATATGTCCGATATGTTGATATACTAAAACTGTTCACCACGAGGCTTATTTAAGATGTTTAAAACATTAGATCATAGATGGTCATAGCTCTAAAACTGCGATGTAATATTTCTCCCGAGATTCAAAAGCCTCCTCTAGTATGTAATTGCGAAGGCCATCAAGATCAAATCTGATCTAGCCAACCTGAAAGGTTTCTTCTGCATATGCTCCCTCTATTTTTCTACAGTTGGTAGAGATTTTGCTTTATTATGTAAATTTCGGTGTCGTAAACAACCCATGTGTGCAATCATTATTCCTGGATGAACCCTTCTTCTTTCATAAATTGAGATGCGATTCATATCTGAATACTTGTATAAAAGGGCTATAGCATAAGAGGCAAAAAACTAAAAATATCTGTGCCTTTCTTGGTTGTTTGTATGAAAGTAGGGAGGGTTGCTTTTCATTTGCATGGATACTGATAGTGTGTTACTAGCAGACTATTGTACATGTGTAGATGGACAATATGCATTGTCTTCTTTAGTTCATGATCCCATTCTGATCCATTTAACTTTTTAGATTTTTAATCCATACCTTGGATCTAAGAAGACCGCTATACATGATGTTTGTTGCTTAGATAAATATGTTTACAATCTCAATTTCTGTTTTTACCCTAATATCAATGCTTCAATGCTATTGATTGTCTCCTACCTTTGGTCTAACAATTAATAAGAGAAAGGTAACTACAGTCACATATTGAGAAACACGGTTTTGTGGGAATTGTCATCCAAATGCTGCTTAAAATGCTTTGCTTAATTTCATAGCATTGCAGGGATGGTGAATCGACTTGAACTTAACTACCTGTGCATAATTGGATGCCTAAGATTTCTCTATCCCTTATTACCTACATCATAGATCTACCAAATCTATGTGTATCTCCAAGGGTGAGGAAGAAGCGGCTAATAGCAACCTTCCCGGCAGATAGTTTGTTTTGCACTGCAAATTATTTGACCTCTTACAGCCTCTATGAAGGGGTTTTCTTTACCTCAAATTTCAAATTCGAATAGCGTTTTTGTTATTATGCTTCATACAAGCGATGGATTGGTATGTGGAATACTTTCTAAAATGGATAGAATCTGGTATTTTATGCATTTTTTCCAACCACTACAATTAGCTTGAAGCTGTTAATTTAATAACCTTTTCTCTTGAAATTTGAGGGAAAGTGCAGCATCATATATAGCATAATTCTTATCGAAGTGTGCTTAGTTGAATGTGTATGACAAGTATGAAGGCTTGAAATAGACAACTATGCCGACCTCGATCGTTCAGTTTTTTGACTATGTTAGATATTTGCAATATAATAGAATTATTTTAAAGTATTTTCGATGAATTCCTCATGAAGGAATCGCCCATAGTGTGAGTCGAGAACCGCTAAAAAATCACTTTATTGATGTAATTTAAATTAGCTTTAATGTTTTGTTCTATTCCAATGACCTGCAATTAATATGTGCCTTAGCAAATACTAAGGAATCAAAAAAAATAAATGATTTCGCCCAGGATCGAACTGGGGACGTTCTGCGTGTTAAGCAGATGCCATAACCGACTAGACCACGAAACCATACTAATTTGATGGTAAGTTGACCGCGCGTATTGCATCATGTTCACTAAAATTATTCTTCGAGAATCTTAGCATGCTCATTTATCAATGCATATTCCTCAAGAAAGATTCGATACATAGTCTGTAACTGTGAGAGGTTATCTACAGCCACATATCGATACACTAAAGCCTTTCAGTAGAGCATTTGTTCATGCCCTTATGCTAACGCTACATTTACTTTTGTTATTAAATAACTACCATAGAACATAAGACTGAGTCACACTTATTGTAGAAAGATTTGTAAAGGATTAATTACAGGTACTGCTAAAACTTCCATACCTCAAAATGTCAGTCATAGGAGCAACTGCAATATTATACCCAATAGCTAAACATTGGTTGAATATTTGTAGAACATATGCCTACCATGGTTCGAGCTAACAAAATGAAATATACTTTATACTCGAACGTTCAGAAATACAACAACTTTTACACTTCCCAGCTTATTTCAATGCTTCCATTGTAACCATAGTTGCAATTCATTACTTAAAACAAGTTGAAAATCTATCTATACCGCACACTTTCTGCGAACCTGACTTGATATCTACAACCCAGAATATTCAACTGCATAACTTTATTATGTACCTAGATTGTAAGATGTGTTAGAGCATTGGGGTATAGATTTTGGTGAGCCTAGCTCTAAAGACTATATCGAACAATCTTAAAGTGTAAATCTGATTTCATGCGAATGGGAACTCCACCCAAACTGGCTCCTTCATGGTAAATCACTGGTGACATCATGGTAATTGTTTAACTAAATGGCATTTAATATAACCTTGCATCAAGTCCATGGTCTTTGAGGTCGAGAAATTCATGTCATTTTTGGAAATTCAGAAAGCACTGAAAGAAAGTAGCGCAACTCTAAGATTTTAAACTACTGAAACAGAATTTAGCACTCAGCTTGAGTAGACTTATTTTACTAGGTCATGTAATCTTCCCAAATGGGTAAATTACAAGATTATAGAGATTCTATATGATAACTTGTGTTTTTGAGCAGTTTTGCATATTATTCTTTTTTGGGGATGCACATCCTTTTGATGATAATCAGAAATTTACCCGATGATCAATAACAAAGCTTTGTTGGATCGACTTTGATCTTGGATTTCAATACACATATTATGTCAGATCAATCAAGACTGTGTTTCAAATCGAATAAAATAATGGATAAATGGATAATGGCGCTCTTAGGTATCTAAAGCTCCGTTGTCGCGTTGATAGAGTACGCTTTACACAAGCGTCTTGCGGCCTAGCCCTGAATGAGGTTACTCAAATCATGGATGTGTGGTTATCAACTATGCTAAAAACTGTGCATGGTGATTAAATTGATCAGATAACATGTTTTTGGCAACATTTTAAGTGAAAGTCAAGAGGTTTTTACGATTATTATAATGCTAAATGATACTATGAAATATAAAAGGAATTAAAATGTAATTTATGAAATGTAATTGCCATCAGGCGTATTTTGATTTCTCTAAAATTGACTAATGAGCTGGATTTCGAGTGAACTGACACTCTTCTAGCATCAAACTAGTGAAATGTTAGCACAAGTTTTAGTATATCTGTTGGTACTAAGTTTGGGTGCTATTCAAGGGAATGCACAGGAATCGACTAGAACAATAAAAGTAACAACTACAATCACTACAAGAATATGCCCTTCTTGTGTTATTAAGACAGTTTTGTCACCCTCATCTATTCCCCCTAATATACCCAACATAGTAGATCCGCCACCCATGATACCTGAAGACCTACCTCCAACGAAGCCAGAAGATCCGCCTCCACATGCTGCTGAAGTAACAATAACGGTCACAATAACGGAAACTACTCGTACCACCAGAACTGATTTGGAAACTTCATTGACAACTTTAACTGAAGTCGAGACCACAGTGACCACTGAAACGAAATTAACTACTGAGACAGCAACCGAGGTCA
>ERZ1036435.248-NODE-248-length-37768-cov-75.409912_pt1 | contig 37768 bp, 55 predicted proteins | sample MGYA00514223_ERZ1036435 | MGnify/ENA primary metagenome ERZ1036435 (study PRJEB33795, sample SAMN09464927) | human gut metagenome | host: Homo sapiens | place: USA: Stanford, California | collected 2016-08 | study: EMG produced TPA metagenomics assembly of the... | reverse complement strand
AGAGGTCTATGGTAACGCTTGGGTCTCTGGTGACGCTAGGGTCTATGGTAACGCAGACTACATCGTTTTTAAAAACCATTGGTCTAGCGGTAGATATTTTACATATACAAAATCAAACAAAATGTGGAAGGTTGGTTGCTTCTACGGAACAGGCCAAGAGCTGATTAAAAAAGCATATCAAGATAGCGAGTACTCTGGTAAACATTACGAAGCCTACATTGAATTCGTAGAGAAGTTAGAAAAACTGGAGGAGACGAATGACTGAACCGCCAATCTTAAGCCAAATCGCAGGAGCTACATTATGGCTTGCATCACTATTTTTGATCATGTTGTTTTACTCAATCAAAGAAGAAATCGAACGCAGACGCATCGAGAAGCGAAACAGAGAGCTTGAAGCTCAGAATAGAGAGTTGCTCATGCGAGAAGCAGAGTACAGAGCAGAACAGATCGCAAGACAGCAAGCAGAGTACGCTTACTACCAGCACAAGAAGAATTTTAGCACAGAAGGAATCGAGGTGCCGTTTCATGGTGATATTCGAGCGCAAGCCGTACAATCCGAAGACTAGAGAAGCTGAACTGTTGGACAGAATCGAACAGTTAGAGCATGAGAAATCGGAATTAGAAGCGACTATTAGAAAGAACAAGCACGAGATCCTTTGGTTGCAGGGGATGTTGAAGCGTAAAGAGGTGACTAAATGATTGAAAATAATCTTGAACCACCTATGGAACAGGAAGAGCGAGACCCTGACCTATGGATATTTAGGGGCGGGCATTGGTTTTATATAGGAGACGAGGAAGAGATATGAGATTTTATGTTAATTCAAAATCAAAATTAATCTACGCACCAGATTACCACGATAGAGTTGGTGATTATACAGCGGATTCAATTCAAATCTACACAAGTAAGTTCACAGAGATTCTGGAGGATGAAATCATTCTAGCGATTAGCGAAGTGTTAAAACGTTACGAATACGCTATCCCTAAAAAACTTGTTGATGAATTGGTTGAAGAAAAAAAGAGGCAGAACAGATTCTGTTTTGACACAAGTTCTACGTTGACGGAGGTAGTCAATGAAAATCATGGCGATTGATCCTGCGTCAAACAGGATTGAGACTTCTACAACAGGTATTGTCTTACTTGATAATGCAAGATTGATCGATAGTTGGGCTGTGTCATATGGAGTTAAGGGTTTCAGACAGTGGTTTAATGATGTAGGTTCAACGCTTGAACCAGATATCGTTGTCGTAGAAGAGTACAGAGCGAGAGACAACGACAAGTCAAAAGATAATAGCGTGTTAGAAACAATTGCATATATCCAACTCTGTTTTCCAGAAACCATACTTCAATTCAATGCTGGTTATAAATCAGATATTCCAGATGAGTTACTAAAGGTTCTGGGCTTGTGGAAATTTGAGAAGACACACCATCAGGATATTCGAGCATCAGCAAGGCTTGGTCTATTCTACGCTCTTAGAAATGATATCGAAGAGGTCATCCAAGATATTGGAAGGGTGGTGAGAATGGAAGGGAGGTATAAAGTTTGACAAATATAATTTTAAGAAAATGGCAAAAGGAGGCGGTATCCCGAAGTTCAAGATTAACAAATGGAATTTTTCTTGAAGCTTTGGGAGGTTAAAGGCAGAGGTAAAACTATCTGTGCCTTAGCAATTGCTGAGCATAAGAAGGCCAAGAAGATCATCATCACGAATAACCGCTTGGCAATTTTGAATGGTTGGATAGATGCGATTAAGTTTATGAAGTTTGATAAAGATGTTGAAATCATCATTCAAACTGACAGGTATCTTCAAAATCAAGTCAAGAAAGGTCATAAATTAGCCTGCGATGTGTTGATTGTGGACGAGTGGCAGAATATGTCATCCGATAAACAAGTGGCCTTATATCGCAAAATAAAGCGGAAATACACGATAGGTCTTTCAGCAACTCCAATTAGAAAACGAGGTCAGAATTTCTACCCGCTAGAAAAAACTATCTTCGGTTGGGCAACACCAAACAATAAGTTTGATTGGCAGAAGGCTCATGGAAAAATGGTTTATGATCCGTTTAGCTATTCTAAAGAGAAGTGGGAAGATTTCAGGGATTACGAAAGTTATATTTCTAATCTACCTAATTTCTTCAGATGGGAAGAGATTGAAGAAATTGAAAATGCAGTTGAGAACAACGGATTTGAGATCAAGTTTTACCCTGTGAAAATCGAATCTGGAAATCCTGATAAGCTTGCTGAATTTAGAAAGTTAAACTTAGTTACTGTTGGAGACAATACAGCGATGGCCAAGCAGGCATTTGGGAGAGTGACATTTGAGCGTTACCTAAACCAAACTGGTGTTGATGTTGATTTCCCAAAACTAAAACCAATCAACGCTGATACGCCAATGTTGTTACAGCTTGATGGGCTGATTGAACGAGCACCACATGACATGTTAATTGTTAGCAAGTCTAAGCAGATTGTTAATGTCATCAAAGATCGTCATCCAGAAATTGGTATATGGACTGGAGACCTAAAAGAAGATACTGACAAAAAAGTTGTTGTAGCTACCAGCCAAGTCTTAGGAGTTGGTGTTGATGGGCTACAACACAAGTACCAAACTATTGTCGTCCTTGATCCAGTTGATAAAGATTCTGGAGAGTATGACGACTACCGACAGTTGCTATGGCGAATAACAGGAAGCCGTCAGCAACACGATGTAAATGTAATTGAATTTTATTTTGTATAAAGGAGAATAGATTTTGTTTAAACTACCAGAAAACAAACCGCAAGTACCAAAAGATACACCACGGAATTATTTCATCTACGGTGAGACCATGAGTGGTAAGTCTTATCTAGCCAATGAATTTCCAAATCCGATTGTATTAAATACAGACGGGAATGCAGAAGCAAATAGCGTACCGAGTATCCAGCTTGTGAATGAGAAAGACCAATCTGGACGGATTACAAATTCCGTTATTAAACAGTTAGGAGAAATCCTATTGGCATTGCAAACACAAAAGCACTCGTACGAAACAGTTGTTATTGATGTTATCGATGATGTAATTGAAATGATTAAGATTGCAGTCTGCGACGAGCTAACACCAACTGGAAAACCACGGTTGAAATCCTTGTCAGAAATCCCTTACGGTAAAGGGTATGATTTCTTCAACCAAGCCATCACGGAATTGGTTATTGATTTAAAAGCCTTACCAATGAATGTTATCTATATTAGCCGTCAGATTTCTGAATACGATGACAACGGTAATGCAACCAAGGATAAACCAAGTCTAAAGGATAAGTATGTAAATCTTATCAACGGTAACTCAGACCTGATGATTCATACTGAGAAGCTTGGAAATAATTACAACCGTATTGTTGACCGTAAGCGGAAGACTTACTATACCGATCAGGTAGATGATAAGGCTATCCTAAAGATATTAATGACAATCCGTGGGGCAGTCGAACCAGCAAAGGTCAAACCTGTGCCTAAAAAAGAAGAAGAACTTGCTAAAACAGAAAAAAAGATAGAAGAAACTAAGGTACAAAAAACTTCTGACAAAGAACTATTTTAATTTTAAAAAAGGAGAATACAAATGAGTTTATTAGATATTGCACAATCAATTAAAAAAGAAGGATTTGATCCACGTAAAGACAGCGCTAACGGCCCTGCGCCAATCCCTGCTGGTACTTATCCAGTTGTGCTAAAACAAGCAACATTCAACATCGCAGAAAGCGGTTGGGAAAGTATCCAATATCAATTTGAAATCCGTGGCGGTGACTACATCGGACGTTCTGAGTTCGCTAGCTTTGGAACGTTGGATGAGTGGAACGGTAAAAAGTTAGATTGGGCGTTACAACGCACTGTTAAGTTCTTCCAAAAAGCTATCGTGCTTGCTGGTGATGATGTATATGCTGATGATTTCGAAGATGGTAAGAGTATGGAAGAGGCGCTACAACGTAAAGCAGTAGGTTCTTATTTCAATCTAGTGATTACCGAAACAGAAAGCAAAGGTAAAACATATCGCAATTATGATATTGAAGAAGACGAATTACAACCTGTGAATCCAGAAGATATCAGCGATGATGGTCTACCTTTCTAAGAAATAAGGAGTCAAGACATGCCGTCAATGAAAGAATATGCCTTGCAGTATCAGAAGTTAGGTTTCTCGGTCATCCCAATCAATCCAAAAAACAAAATGCCGTTGGTTGATTTTGCTGATAAACCTCCGATGTCCGCAAGCGAAATTGAAAACTTTTGGGACGACTTCCCTAACGCCAACATTGCCCTAAGAACAACGAATTTCTTTGTTATTGATATTGATAAGCACGGTAAGTCAAATGGATTTGAATCTCTTAAAAATTGGGAATACCTAAATTTAATTGAGCCGACCTTACAAGCCAAGACAGCGAGCGGTGGCAAGCATCTCTTCTATTTCAAGAGAGATGACGAACCCATCACACAGATGATTGGCTTCTTAGCTGGCGTTGATATCAAAGCGCACGAAAACAATTATGTGTTAGTCGCTCCGTCCGCAACGGATAAGGGTCAATATGAATGGGATTTAGAGAAATCAAAGAAAGGCGGGACAATCGTCACCCCTTCCAGAGATTTGATCCGAGCTATCAAGAAACAATATGGTGAAACTCACGGCTATAAGTACGATGGAACAGATGGACTCAGGAACTTGGCTAGGCGTTCTTATCAGCGAGATAGAACACAGACGACCGACCTCTTCGAGACCATAGCGATTGGTTTTGGTGATGAGGGTGGGCGAAATGACAGGCTTGCAAGCTTCGTAGGCGGGCTGTTATATCGAGCAGTAGATGATGAAGTTGTCGTAAAGCTTGCACAACTAGCAAATGCGAATAGTCAAAATCCGTTGCCTGAAAAAGAACTAATGCGAACGGTTGAAAGTATGATTAAAAAAGATAGGAGGTGAGAGCAATTGGTGATGTAGTAAGTATTAACTCACAAGATAAGATGATTCTGACGGATAAAGGAGCAATTAAATCGAACAGCCCCTTGAATGTACTTGTATCATTTAAGGCAGATGATCAGCTCAGTATTTATCTAAAGCATAATGACTTCTCACAAGAACATGAATTATTAAAAGATATCAAAATAGGGAATACCGTCCTTAAAAAAGGTGAGCTACCTTCTAATTTTGATTCGGTTGTAAAGGTCTATTTTGAAAGTGTTCTTGGTGTTGCTTATTCGAACCAAGCAATGCTTGATGGTATGGAAACTTTCTTCTCTGAGAGGTCATACAATCCAGTTATTGAATACATGGAACGATCACAAGAAAAATGGGATGGCAGACAGCGTATTAATCGCATGTTGCAAGTATATCTTGGGGCAGATGATATCCCTCTTGTTTCAAAAATAGCTCAAATGTGGTTAGTCGGAGCAGTCGCAAAGGTCTATGATCCATACGTTAAGTTTGACTATGTTCTGGACTTGGTGGGTGGTCAAGGTGTTGGGAAGACTTCCTTATTACAGAAATTAGGTGGTGACTGGTACACAGATTCGGTAACTGATTTCGCAAACAAGGACAATTACGACATTATGTTAAAGTCTTTGATTGTAAATGATGATGAAATGGTTGCGAGTAATCATATGTCGTTCGCTGAGACAAAGGCTTTTATATCAAAGACGAGTCTTCGATATCGTAAGCCGTACATGAAGCGGACAGAAGAATTTGCTAAGAACTTTATCTTGGCCAGAACTACGAACCAGAAAGAATATCTCAAGGATAAAACAGGGGAGCGCAGGTTCTTGCCTGTGATGGCAAACACGAGCGCACAAGTCAAGCACCCTATGGAAATTGAATCCGAAACAATCGAGCAGATTTGGGGCGAGGCTGTAACAATCTATAAATCTGGTGTTGATTTGATGTTTGATGAAGAAACCGAAAATGAATTAAATGTATATCGTGAGCGGTTTATGTATCGTGATGAAGTTGAATTACAAGTTCTTGAGTATCTGGATATGCCTGTACCTGAGAATTGGCAGAATTGGTCTATTCAACAACAGCATCAGTACACAAGTAAGTATTTTGATAACAGTAGCGATTTTGAAGAAGGCTCTAAAAAACTTATGAAAGTATCTACCCGTGAGATTATGTATAACTTATTTATGAGAAATTCAAACGATAAAAAATTATCAACAAAAATAAATATGATTATGGATAATCACTCCGATTGGGAAAAGGGACAGTTTAGAATTGGTGGGAAAAATACAAAAGGCTTTAAAAGGATTGCAGAAAAATAGATCGGTTGCATTTGAAAATCTATCGGTTGCATCGGTTGCACTTTTTAAAACGATCGGTTGCATGCAACCGATGTGCAACCGATAAAATGAAAAATCGGTTGCACCCCTAACCCCTTGGTATCACTGGTTTTTTTAGAGTATTTTTATATAATGCAACCGATGCAACCGTTATTTTTTAAAAAAGTATAAATAATAATAGTAATAATAAAGAAAGCCTATTAAATAAGGATTCTTAAAAATTATTTTTTACTTTTTGTTTTTTATCGGTTGCACGGTTGCACTTGAAAAAAAGAGGTGATTTTTAAAACATGAACAACATAAACCGCTTCTACTCAATCATAGAAGAGAAGCAGAGCGAATATAAAAACGTCTTTGAATTTCTGCACACGTTTATCTCAAGTGAAAAAGAAGTGAGTTATACGGCATCTAGAATCCGTATCGATAAGAAATGGGGGCGATTCCCTCCCGTAAATACGATGATTCGGTTAGCGCCTCTATTCGACAATACATTCTTTGAAACGTGTCTGAGGGAGAAAATGGACTCGGCTAAGATAAGAGACAGGGATGTTGAAGTTGGGCAGAAATATTTATTAAAAATTGATAGCACGCAGAACACGACTGAGGAAGAGCGATTGAGGAAATTAAAACGCAAGCTCAAGCGTGAGATGCATTTAGAGAAATCGTGGGGGATTTAAATTGGAATTACACAAATTAATTACAAACGTCCAGCAATGGTCTATCGACCGTGGATTGGACAAGGCAGACAGCAAGAAGCAGATGCTAAAGCTCTATGAGGAATTTGGAGAATTAGCTTCAGGTCTTGCTAAAGGGAATAAAGAGGTTGTTAGTGATTCAATTGGTGATGTGGTCGTTGTGTTGATTATACTAGCACAACAACAAGACATCAGACAAATTAGTGATTTATGTATAATTTTTGACAACCTATCAACAAATAATCTTATGCCAAGAGCGTCTGAACTTATTGGTCTTATCTCTTTACGAGTGAGACGAAAAACAGAAGAAACGATCGAAGAATATATCGTACGTCTATTTTCGTGCTTAAGGACGATTGCAAAAAGAGAAAATTTAAAATTTGAAGACTGCTTATCGCAAGCGTGGAATGAAATCAAAGACCGCAAGGGTAAGCTAATTGATGGAGTATGGGTAAAGGAAGAGGACTTTAAAATAAAGACTAGACCAGCGCAAAAAATAGACTTAAGCAAAATCAATGTGGGAAAAATCAATGCTGCTAATTGGCCGAAATTGAACAATCCATTCAAAGAAGACAAGGTCAATAATCCGAATCACTACAAGGGCAAGTTTGGTCTTGAAGCTATAGACGTTGTCCGTAATTTCGCAGGAAATTTAACAGCAGTACAAGGCTTTTACTGGGGTAATGCGATTAAGTATCTATTGCGATTCCAAAGCAAGAACGGATTGGAAGACTTGAAGAAAGCCAGAAAAAATCTGGATTGGTTGATAGGAGAAATGGAGGAAGAAAATGCCAAATTGGGCTGAAGGGACAATTAAAGTCCGTGGAACAAAAAATCAAATCATTGACTATCTAAAAAACGTCTTTGAAGGAAGCGATTTTTGGGGCAATGATATGAAATTTGAATTTGAAAGTTATGGAAATAACATTATTTTTAGAGGCATAGATGAGCTAGTCGATCCCAAAGCAGCCAGACTGATTTTTTCAAGAAAGCATCGTTTCCATGCTCTTTATTTTAAAAATGCTAATCGGGCGCTTATCGAAACCGAAAATAATATTTTACGGCTTAGTTTTCGGGAAGATGATGAAGCTGTTGAAATTATAGAGATGCCGTTTAAACAAGCATGGTCTGTAAATGCTGATGAATTTGCAAAATTGTCTAAAAAATATTGTGTCGATCTTAAAATATTTGTTTTTGAGAATGGCAGGGAATTTACACAAGAAATAGAGATAGTCGATGGGCAAATAACAAAAAATGAAACTAGAAAATACGATGATTACCAATGGGACGTACCATTTAGTAAAATGGGAGGATGAAAATGAATAAAAAGGAATTGATTGAACGAATGGAAGGCTATGAAAATCTTTTCGGTAACAAAGTGGAATATATTGAGATAGATGCGGCAATAGAACTTATTTCTAAACTAAACGAACCACAAAAACCAGTCATCCCGCAGTTTGTGGCGGAGATTATCGAGTATTACAAAAGAAATAATGCTACGTTATATGATGCGCTCGGAGAGAAGAATTTTAATAAACAATACAGTGAGTGGTTGCTGAATGAACAAAATGCTTACGACAAAGTCGCCCGTGCATGGCTTGACGGCTACGAGGTCGAGAAAGAGAAGCGGTACACGGTGAAGATGAAAGGAGTCCATCCTGGCAGTGTGTATTTAAAACGCCAAACCGAGGATGATTACTGGTATTTTGGCGTTAATTCAGAAAATAAATGTATTGCTATAAAACACACCCGCAAAGAGCTAGAAGAAGCCAATTTCGGCTGGGTGTTTGATTGTCCAGGGATTGAGATTGAGGAGGTGGAAGAATGAGTGGATTTGAAATATATTTATCTAAAAACGACCTTGAACATATCGCTAACGGGCATGATGTGAAAATAAAAATCAACGAAAAAAGATTATTAAAAGTAGACGAAATCATTTTGAGGCCTGCATTGATAAGTGATGTTATGGCTCCGACATTGCATTATAAAAACAAAATAATTGATACCGAACAGCAAAATGTTGCTAATAATTTTATGGGAGGCGCAAGATGATACCATCATACAGAGGCTTATCTATAGACGAAAACAGTAAAGGTCAATGGCAATATGGCTATCTGATAGAAGACAATGGAGAAGCATTCATCATCAACGAAGTCATAGAAGCTAACGAACAGTATATAACTATCGGTTCTTGGTGTCCAGTCGATAACGAATCAGTAGGTCGATTCACAGGTCTGTTTGATGATAATTTAGTGGAGATATACGAGAAGGATATTCTCGGGACAAAAGATGGTCTGTTAAATGGATTTGTCGAATACAGAGAAGATCTGGGAATGTGGACGAATAGCTTAATTAGATACAATAATTTCGAGCGATTGTGTAATGTGGCAAGCAGTAGAGAAGTCATCGGAAACGTCTACGAAAACCCCGAACTTTTGGAGACCAACCATGACCGAGATTAAATTAATATTTTTCTTGGTTTCCTGCATAATATCATTTTATGCAGGAGTGGTGTTTAGCCGACCTGTAGTAACACACAAGGAAACAATCAATGGCAAGTATCATGTCACAATCAGGCACTACGGTAAGTATCTGGTTAACAAGGATCAGTACGAATCTATTTCAGTCGGTGATGACATGCCAGAATTTTTAAAAAAAGGAGATTAAAATGAACTCAGATAAATTTTTAAATAAGTTTACTTACTTAATCCTGTGCGTATTTGTAGCAGTCGTCTGCTTCGGATTTTACAAGCAACACGAAGCGAACCAAAATCTAAACGACAAGATTTTTAGTTTGGAACGACAAAATGCAGAAATCACTGAGCAGGTAGACAAGCTCAATAAGACGATTGACGCAGAGATTGCTAAGAATTTAAAAGAAACAGCGGAGCGGAACAATGTTGGAGGATAAGATAGAGCAGTTAGAGCATGCGAAGAAATGCTATTTGAGAGATCTGGAGCCAGAGCGCATGGCGGTCGTGCAGAGGGATTTTGGGTTACAAGTAGCATCCAAGCGCAGGGATTGGTTGAAGAAGCAGGTTAAACGATGTGATGAGGAGATTGAATGTCTAAAGAGAGAGTAATTCCGCTTTTGCCAGAGATTAACGAGAAGAAAACAATCAGGAAGGCAAAAGCTAAATTGAGAGAGTATCCGAAATGGCGGGAGATTGCCTGTGATGAAGCCATTCAAAAAGTAACGCAGGAATTTACTTTTGAAATCCGTGGAGCAAGCGGGCCTAATAGACCTATCGAGAACCTAGCAATTAGACGAGTAGACGCTCTGTCTGAGCTGGAAGAGATTGAGCAGGCAGTATCAAGGCTATTTAATCCGACTTATCGGTTTATCTTGTATTCTCGGTTTCTCAAAAACGTTCCTGACTCTGCGTATGTCATCTATACGGAATTAGGTATCGAGAAGACGCGCTATCAGGATCTACTGGACAGAGCCTTACTGGCATTTGCTTGGCAATATCGAAATGGCATCTTGGTTTGCGAAAAGCGGTAAAAAAGCGGTAATTTTGCGGTAAAAAAGCGGTAAAAGTGCGGTAATTGTTAGGCTGAAATAGTGATAAAATAGTAGTATCAAAGATTTGGCAAGAGGTCTTTGATGTTCTAATTCCTTTAAACTTCCGGGGAGAGAATGGTAGATTTTAACCTGATGCGATTTCAGGCTCTCTCTTACATAACCGCAAACAATAAAATTTAGAAAATCGTACAATATCGCGCCTCTGCGGTTAGGGCGCATTTTGGGAATAATGGTTAAGAGGTCTTAAATCTCCTTATGTATTTTTTAATGTTCATGTTCGTGTTTCATGGTTACCTCGCAAACAACCTTTTTCAAAAAATCTTTGCCTCTTCTGGTTCGATTCCAGTAATTCCCTTCAGTCGCTCATGCGACTTTTTATTTTGTCCGAAAGGTGGTGATGGAAAATCAGCAAGTTAAATGTTAGACAGCAGAAGTTCGCAGACGAGTACATCGCTACTGGCAATGCGACACAGGCTGCAATTAAGGCTGGATATAGCGAAAAGACAGCAGGGCGCATAGCTGGGCAAAACTTGAAAAAACTTGAAATTAAGGCCTATATAGACGCTAGAATGATTGAAATGCAAGAGCATAACATCATGAGCGCTAGAGAGGCTTTGAGCATCTTGTCTGATATCGCAAGAGGCAAGCGGGATGAAGAAGTCTTGATGATGAATCCTGTGACTGGTGAAGTCGATAGGTTGACGAAAAAGGCTGACAACGCAACGGTTATCAAGGCTATACAAGAAATCTTGAAACGCTATCCAACTGCTAAGCAAGGCGAGAAGATGGAACTTGAGATTGAGAAATTGAAAGCTCAGTTAGAGACTGGTAACATGGCCGAGACTAATATCACGATCATAGATAGGTGGGTAGAAGATGACGATTGACATCCAGAAGAATGTGAATCCGCATTTTAAACCTGTCTGGGTGTCTAAATTACCCTACAATGTACTGGCTGGCGGTCGTAACTCTTTTAAATCCTCTGTAGTCGCGCTAAATATGGTCTACGGTATGGCTAAGTTTTTGAAGAAAAACAAAAAAGCAAATGCTGTAGTCATTCGCAAGGTCGGGAATACAATCCGAGATAGCGTCTATCTGAAGATCCAGTGGGCGTTGAATCTATTCGGTCTCTCAGGTCGATTTAAAGCCACTGTATCGCCGTTTAAAATACAAGACAAGGTCACAGGCTCAACGTTCTATTTTTACGGTCAGGATGACTTTCAGAAACTCAAATCGAACGACATTGGGAACATCATCTTCGTTTGGTATGAAGAAGCTGCAGAATTTTCTAATCAAGAGGACTTTGACCAGACAAACGTGACCTTTATGCGTCAGAAACACCCTGATGTACCGTTCGTTAAGTTTTTCTGGACGTATAACCCGCCTAGAAATCCCTATAGCTGGATAAACGAGTGGTGGGATAGCCTGAAAGAGCGAGAAGATTATCTGCTCCATAAATCAAGCTATCTAGATGATGAGCTTGGCTTTGTGACAGAGCAAATGCTTGCGGATATCGAGCGGATAAAAGAGAACGACTACGACTACTACCGCTATATTTATCTAGGCGAACCTGTTGGTCTTGGCACAAACGTCTATAACATGGACTTATTTCACAGAGTGGACAAAATACCAGATAACGAGCGTGTTATTGGTCAGTTGTTTGCAGCAGATACAGGGCACCAACAATCAGCGACTACTTGCTTACATGCTGTCGTTACTAACAAGCGCAGGCTGTATCTTGTGGATAACTATTATTATAGTCCAGCTGGTAAGACGCATAAGAAAGCGCCTAGCGTGTTGTCAAAAGAGCTACATGAGTTTGTCACAAGGCAGACTAAGCTATTTGTTAATGTGCCAGTCGTAGAAATGACAATCGATAGTGCAGAGGGAGCGCTAAGAAACCAATACTTGGAAGACTTCGGCATCCGCTGGCATCCAGTGGCAAAGAAGAAAAAAATAGTTATGACAGAATACGTCCAATCGTTGCTGGCTGATGGGCGTTTTTATTATTTACCAACAGAAAACAACCTGAGATATTTTATCGAGGAGCACAAGCAGTATCAGTGGGAAGAGAAATCAATCCTGAATGATGATCCTAAAGTCGTTAAGGAAGACGACCATACTTGCGATGCGTTTCAATATATGATTGTGGATAACCTTCAATTGCTCGGGTTGAAAGCTTAAGAAAGGCTTTGAAATGGGTATCATACAAAAAATTAAGAATATTTTCAAAAGGAGTACATACGCAATGACAGGCCAATCATTAGGCAACATCACAGAGCATCCTAAAATTGCAGTAACGCAGGAAGAATATAATAGGATTTCTCGCAATCTGACCTATTATCAAAGCAAATGGCCAGAAATTGAGTATTTTAACTCGAATCACGAGAAGAAAAAACGTAGCATGAATCACTTGCCGATTGCACGCACGGCTTCAAAGAAGATTGCAAGCCTTGTGTTTAACGAGCAAGCAGAAATTACTGTGGATGACGCAACAGCTAACAAGTTCATCCAAGAGACGCTGAAGAACGACCGCTTCAACAAGAATTTTGAGCGGTATCTTGAGAGCTGCTTGGCTCTCGGTGGTCTTGCGATGCGCCCTTATGTATCAGGAGATAGCGTGAAGGTTTCATTTGTGCAAGCTCCAGTATTTCTTCCGTTGCAATCGAACACGCAAGATATATCGTCTGCAGCAATCGTGACAAAGACAATCAAAGCGATTGACAAAAAGAACGTCTACTATACGTTGATTGAGTTCCACGAGTGGGATAAGGACGGGAAGTACGTCATCACTAACGAGCTTTATCGGTCGACTGAAAAAGAGAAGGTTGGCGATAGGGTGCCATTGTCTGAAGTCTATGAAGACCTTGAAGAAGAAGTTGTTTTGGAGCAACTGACACGGCCTTTGTTTACTTATCTAAAACCACCTGGAATGAACAACAAAGATATTAACAGTCCGCTTGGTCTGTCTATCTTTGATAATGCCAAGAGTACGATTGATTTTATTAATACGACCTATGACGAGTTCCGCTGGGAAGTCAAGATGGGACAGCGTCGTGTCATCGTGCCTGACCAGACTGTCAGAGTTGGATTTGCAAGAGATGGCGACATTGACCTTGTCAAGCGTGAGTTTGACCCCGAACAGAACGTATACGAGCAAATTGATGGTGGCAAGGACACTCCTGTAAGCATCACAGACCTAACAACACCTATCCGCTCGGACGACTACATCAAGGCTATCAATGAGGGCTTGGCGCTGTTTGAAATGCAGATAGGTGTTTCTGCTGGAATGTTTACGTTTGACGGCAAGAGTATGAAGACGGCTACTGAAGTGGTCAGTGAGAACTCGGACACTTATCAAATGCGCAACAGCATTGTAAGCCTAGTAGAGCAGTCAATCAAAGAGCTTGTGGTTTCTATCTGCGAGCTTGGCGCGTTGTATGACTTGTACAGCGGGCCTATTCCAACGCTTGAAAATGTCACAGTCAGCCTCGACGACGGAGTTTTTACTGATAAAAACACTCAGTTAGAGTATTACACAAAGGCTTTAGCAAGTGGTCTAGTAAGCCGTGAATACGCAATCGAAAAGGCTTTGGGATTCTCTACGGAAGAAGCCAAAAAGATGGCTGAGGCTGTTAGAAAAGAGGCTGTGGCTGATGTCGGGAATGTTAGAAGTCAAACTGACGTAGACATTTACGGAGAATGATTAGATGAAGCACAAGTACCCGATTAAATTTGATGACGAACAGCTGATTTTAGAAGCGGGTCAAGTTGCTGATACTTATCACAAACTAACTCTTGACCTATTTGATGAGGTTATAGACAGGCTGTTAGAGCGTGGCACTGCTTCACTTGCTGATAACCCCTATATCTGGCAGTTGGAAAAACTGAATCAGATGCACTTGCTGAACGAGCAGAACCTGAAGACGATTGCTAAATACTCGAAGATTGGTGAAGAACAACTCAGGCGGGTTATTGAAGGTGAAGGTTTTAGGATTTACAAGGAGACTAAGCAACATCTAATTGATGATTTGGGAGAAGGTGAGCTCGGAGATTCTTCTCGCGTCCAAGAGTTGCTATCTGGCTATTTTAACCAATCGCACGGAGATATTAAGAATCTGATTAATACTACGCTCCCACAAGCTGTTTCTGAGGTGTACAGAGGAATTATACAAGACTCTGTGGCCCGTGTAGTAACTGGTTTGTCCACTCATGACAAGGCGCTAAATGAAACCGTCATGAAATGGCAAGATGCAGGCTTTAAAGGATTTGTAGACAAAGGCGGTAAACGCTGGAAAATAGATAATTATGCGCGTACTGTCATAAAGACCACAGCTATTAGAAGCTACCGAGAAATGCGAACCATGCCAGCTGAAGAGCTAGGGATAGATACATTTTATTATTCCAAGAAGGCTACGGCTAGAGAAGCTTGCGCACCTCTGCAGCATCATATCGTAACCACTGGCTCGGCTCGTGAAGAAGAAGGATATACTGTCTTATCTCTTAACGACCACGGTTATGGAACGCCTGGAGGGTGTTTAGGAATAAACTGCGGGCATATCTTGACCCCGTTTATTCCTGGTATCAACGAACTACCAGAATTAGGAAAAGACGTTAAGAATGTAACGCCAGAGCAAGCGATAGAAAACGCCAACGCAGAAGCCAAGCAGAGAGCCTTAGAACGCTCTATCAGGAACAACAAGGAAAAACTCCACGTTGCCGAGAAATTGGGTGATAAGGAGCTGATAGACAAGTATAAGAGCAAGGTTAGAATCCAACAAGGAGCTATGAGAGACTATCTCAAACAGCATCCGTTTCTACATCGCGATTATGCTAGAGAGAAGTATTACGGATAGGAGGTGATCCGTCATCTTGACTTGCAGGAATAGACTGCTATAAATCACAGAATCGAAGAAAGGAACAGAAAAGTGGAAGATTGGAAAGAAAGATTTAAAAAAGAATACCACGAATTGAGAGAACGATTCCAAAAGTTAGATATGATGATTGATAAATACGAAAAAGGACAACTAGAGTTTGAACCCAAATGTCCAATTGATTTGTTAAAAGGTCAGCGTTCGACTATGTGGAATTATTTAAAAATTCTAGAACAACGTTCAAAAATTGAAGAAATTAAACTATAAAACCTAACCGTATGGAATCCCGTACGGTTTTTATTTTGCCTTTATCCGCAGGCGTAAAAGAACGGAATATCAAATGCAGGAGGCCTATTATGGCAGAAGAAATCCAAAACACTGACCAGACAGTTGAATCTGGAGATAAAAAAGTGCAAGAAATCGCAGAACAAGCCAGAACATTTAGCCAAGAAGAAGTAAATGGTCTGGTGGCGAAAGAATCCAAAAAAGCACAAGAGCAGATTTTCAAAAGCCTGGGATTTGAAGACATCAAGAGTGCTAAAGAAGGGTTCGAGAAGTTGAAGGCTTGGGAGGATTCGCAAAAAAGTGAATCAGAGAAAAGTGCTGAAGCGCTCACTGCTAAAGAGCAAGAGCTAGCAAAGGCTTTATCTGATAACAAAACGCTATCAGCTCAACTATCAGCTTTAAAACAAGGAGTGATTGCTGACTCTGTAGATGACGTAATCGCTCTGTCTGAACGGCTGGTATCTGATGAAGTGTCTATTGATGACGCAATCAAGCAGATACTTACCAAATATCCTCAATTTGGAACTAAGCAGGAACAGGATGAGGAGAAACCAAAACCTACTTTCGCTACAGCAGGAAATCCAACCGCTGGAAGTGCAGGAGGAGAGGTTGACCCGTTCCAATCTATCATAGATAGTTATCGAAAAAAGAAAGGGTAAAATATGCCAACAAATCAAAATCAATCAGTAAGACGATATGAAAAACAATATCGCGATATGTTAGAGACCGTATTTGGAGTTACTGCAGCATTCCAAGGAACATTAGCGCCTATCCAGATTTTGGATGGTGTTCAAGAAAATGCTACAGCGTTCTCTGTTAAAACAAACGGTACTCCTGTAGTAATTGGAGAATATTCTACAGACGCTAATTCAGGAGGATTCGGAGATGCAACTGGTAATTCTCGTTTTGGTAAGATGACCGAAATCAAATACGAGAATACAGATGTTCCGTATAACTACACACTCGCTATTCACGAAGGATTGGATCGCTACACTGTAAATAATGACTTAAACGCAGCAGTTGCTGAACGCTTGAAATTGCAATCTGAAGCACAAACTCGCACAATCAACAAGCGTGTTGGTAAATTCTTGTCTGATAATGCAGGCAAAACAGAAGCTCTTGCAGACCAGAAAGAAGAAACATTGCGGGCTCTTATCAACAAAGTTAAAGCGTATTACAAGAACAATGAAGTTGTCGCTCCTGTAACGCTGTACTTGCGAACAGAACTGTTCAACGCAATTGTCGACATGACAGCAAATACTTCAGCCAAAGGGTCTAGCGTATCTATTGACGAAAACGGACTTGCTAAATACAAAGGATTCCGTCTCGAAGAAACGGCAGAACAATACTTTGCAACTGGCGACATCGCTTACTTTGCTCCAGATGGCGTAACGATTCCATTTGTAGGTATTTCTACAGCCCGCACAGTTGAAGCTGAAGGATTCGATGGTGTCCGCTTGCAAGCAGCTGCTAAAGGTGGAACATACATGTTGGATGATAATAAGAAAGCAGTCGTGAAAGTGACTGGAACAATTGTCTAAGAGGAGGTGACGTTTTGGGTCTTTATCAAGTATTAAAGAACATCACATTCTCTGCGATTGATGAAACTGTTTTGGAAGGTGAGTATATCGAGTTAGAAGACGACTATGCAAAAGAAGTCCTTCCGAAAATCGCAGAAGCTTTCCCAGATGAAGTAGCTATTTTAGAAATCAACCCTAGTGATGTTGATGAAGAAGTAGTGAAATCATCTAAGAAAGCAACTAAGAAGAAAGAGGGGTAGGCTCCTCTTTGAAAGGAGGTGGCTACTATCGCTTACTTAACTAAAGAAGAGTATATCGAACTTGGTTTTGATGAGTTCACTAGCTTTAATGATCGATTGAAACAGGCTGAACTTGCAGTAAATCTGTTTATTCGTCATTTCTACGACTATAACGACTTTGAGAGTGATTTTAAGCCTAGAAAGAAAGCCGTTAAGCTAGCTACTGCTTACCAAGTGCATTATTTGGAAAGCTCAGGTATTTTGACGGCAGAGGACAAGCAATCAATCTCTAGCATGACGTTAGGTCGCACAACCGTGTCCTACGGATCTCAGAGCTCCTCTAAGGCTCATGAAATAGCTTCAGGGTATAATCTATCGCTCGATGCGTTTAACGCCCTAAAATCGGCTGGATTTTTGTATTCGGGGGTTGATAGATATGGTAGATAAGCGAGCATTAGTTGACTCTGTTACAATCCAAAAACAGGCAGACAAGGACGACTGGGGGAAGGAATCATATTCTGACCCTCTTTTGTTATCTCCTGTTCGATTTGACAGAAACTATAATGCACCAGGCGCTATCAACAATCCAGCAGGAACGAAGAACCCGACGTATAGCAAGCCAAGTGTTTTATTTGTGTACACACAATACTGTGATGTACAGATTGATGACGCTTATCGTAGCGGGATTTTAAAAGATGGTGACCGAGAGTACATCATCAATAAGATAATCCCTGTGTATTATCCGTTTAAGAATAAGGTCTATTGCTATGAAATAGAGGTGATGTAATGACCTCTATTAAATTAAAAATAGACTTGAGTAAGGCTAAGGAAAAAATCAATAAGACAAATGTTAAAAAAGGACAATTAGCGATTGCCAATCAGGCTCTGCTTGATATGGATCCGTACATCCCGCTGAGAAAAGGCCCTCTAAGGTCTAGCGGGCATGTAACGGGTGGCGGTTCGCAAATTGTTTATAACACACCTTATGCCAGAGCTCAGTTTTACGGCGGAGCATACAATAAGCACCGAAGTTTTAGTTTTAACACTTACTCAACCCCTGGAACGGGCAAGCGTTGGGATTTGAAGGCTAAACCTCTACATGCTAACAAGTGGGCAGAAATTGGATTGAAAGCGATGGGCATTAAATGACGAAGAATAACAACGACTTTGCTGTTGTCTTGCGTGCCTTTATCGATACTTTAGGAGTGCCTTTAAAATGCCGACTGGATTTTTTGGACGAAAAAGAAGGTTTAGTCCTCTATCCATTACCAGGCGGGCAAGTCAAGAAAGAGTACATGGACGGGTCAAAAGATGTAAACCTCATCTTTGAAATCGCTATAAAGACGAAAGATCAGCAGAAAGCAAGTGAGTGCTTGTGGGAAATCAACAAAGAGTTGTCAGAGTTTGACCTTGATTTACCAAGCAAGAATGACTCATATATTTTTAACGACTTAACAGTAACCGCCCCAACTCTTAACGAGAGGGACGGGCAAGGCTACTACATCTACTTGCAGGACATCACTGCAAATCTAACAATTTTAAACAAAAAGGAGAATTAAATGGCACGTTATAAAAACGCCCTACGTGGGCATTTTATCGCCCCTGTGACTGACCGTAGCACAGAACCTCAAAAGACAGATTATCTGGAATTGGCTAAATGGATTGAAGACATTTCGGATGATACTGACGAACAAACAACATCAACCGCTTATTACGACGGTGACGGAACGGAAGAAACTACAGTAACCGCTGTTAAAGGCTCTTACACATTCAAGGGTACTTACGACCAAGAAGACAAGGCTATGAAGCACATTGCTGGTCTTAAATACAAACTCGGTAATGATCGTCTTGTGTGGCACAAAGTAGTGTCAGCAGACAACAAGACTCAATGGGTTGGAATCGCAACAGTCAGCGATATTAAAGCTGGTTCTGGTGCTGCTGCAGACTTCGAAGAGTTCGGATGCAAGATTTCATACAACTCAATTCCTAAAGAATCAGCGGTAGTGGGATAATTTTAAGGCGCTATCTAATCAGGTAGCGCTCTTTTTTTGTAAAAAAATAAGGAGAAAATATGTCTATTCAAATTGAAGTTAAGCGCTCAGGCTTCCCTGTTAAATTAGGGGAAGTAGAGCTGTGGTTTGACACGTCTATCGAAAATCTAACAAGATTTTTTGAGATTGAAGACGAAGTAAACAATCGCTTTAACGAATATCAGAAAGAAATCGTTGATAAATCTAACAATGGCAAGTTTGACGGCTTGAAGGAAGGTGAAATCAGCAAAGAAACGATTGACGAAGCCTTGGCGCTTGAACGTAAGACTACTGAAATCAAGTATGACTTGGTATTTGGTGATGGAACGTTTGCTAAATTGTACAAAGTGTACCCTGATTATGAGGCGCTAGACGAAGCGTTTTACCAAGTTGATACACTTATCGGGGCAGAGCTTGAAAAACTTGCCATTGAGCGTAAAAACAAGGCTAAATCACGAGCTGACGAGTACAAAGCTAAGGCTAAAACGAAGAAAAAGAAAAAATAAGGAGGTCGGCTTATGAAGCTGAATGAACCTCTTGAAACCTCTTTTAAATTCGAAGGCAAAACCTTTGAAATAGATTGTTCGTTTGATGTTGTTTTAGATGTCTTTGAAATGTTCGAAGATGATGTGCTGAATGATGTTGAGAAGCTTCAGTTAGCCATTGAAATTATGACTGGTGAAGTGATAGAAGATCCAGAGCTTGCATCTCAAATCTGGAAATACATTGACGAGCATTTTATAACTACCAAAAAAGACCCTGTTATCTATGACAGGCAAGGAAACCCTATGCCAGTAGTAGAGGAGGACGACAAAGCCCGCTTAATCGATTTTGAAATAGATGCTCAGGATATATACGCTAGTTTTATACAAGCGTATGGCATCAATCTTTTAGACAAGCAAGGAGAGCTGACGTGGGCGGAATTTATGGCCTTGTTGAACGGACTTCCTGACGATACATCAATGATGAAGATTGTCCAGATAAGATCATGGAAGCCTAGCAGTCACGACTCCAGCGAGTACAAGGGCTTGATGCGAAAACTACAAAGAAAATACAGTCTAGATAGAGAGGAGGAATAATATTGGCAGATGGAAAAATAACCATTGAGGTTGAAGTGAATGGCCAGAAGCTATCTTCTTTGTCTACTGACCTAAAAAGGATTGAATCTGACGCTAAACGAAGCGGAGAAGGCTTTAAACAAGCCAGCGACAAGATAAAAGAATCTGGTGACAAAGCCAAAAGCTCAGGCCAAGGCTTTAAAGAGGCTGGTGATAAGGCTAAAAGCGCAAGCGAAACAGCCAAAGCTGGTGGTGATGGTTTTAAACAAGCAGGAGATCGAGCGAAGAACGCTGGTGATGTAGCCAAAGGCGCAGGAAGCGGCTTTGACGAAGCGGGAAACAAAGCCAAGGATAGCGGTGAAAAAGCTGGCCAAGGTGCTAAAGGCTTTGACAAAATCAAAGAATCCATCAAGAACTTTTCTGTCGGAGCTGTCGGTTTTAAACTAGCAAGCTCAGCAATGGACTTGGTCAGCGCTTCTTTAGACAAAGCGATCAATCGTTTTGATACGCTGGAACGCTATCCAAAAGTGATGAAGTCTCTTGGCTTTAGCGCTAAGGATGTAGCCAATTCAACCAAGGAACTGTCAGATGGTATCGACGGATTGCCTACAACGCTTGATGACGTTGTTAAAACCACGCAGAAGCTAACGTCTATGACTGGCGACCTCAAGACATCAACCAAGCTCACATTAGCCTTAAACAATGCGTTCTTAGCGTCTGGTGCGTCTACTGAAGACGCTAGCCGTGGTCTGCAACAATTTAGCCAGATGCTATCAGCTGGTAAGGTTGATATGCAGTCCTGGAAGACTTTGCAAGAGACCATGCCTTACGCTTTGCAGAAGACTGCTGAATCATTTGGTTTTGCTGGTGAGTCCGCACAAAAAGACTTCTACTCAGCCTTGCTGAACGGTGAAATCACGTTTAAGCAGTTTAGTAAACGTCTGATTGAGCTGAATCAAGGCACGAATGGTTTTGCAGAAATGGCCAGGAAGAATAGTGAAGGTATTCAGACCTCTTGGAATAACATTGTAAATGCGTTTGCTAAAGGTATAGCAAATGTCATGAAGGCTTTTGATGACCTGAGTAAAGCTGTTACAGGCAAGAGTATTGCCAAGAACTTGGACGGTCTAAAAGCTGGCGTTAACGGCTTCTTTAAATTCGTAACAGACGGCATTAGAGGCCTGATTCCAATCGTGCAGTCGGTAAACAATGTATTAGGCACTTTGAAGCCTATCTTTGACGCATTAACTCCAATCATCATGGGAGCAGTCGCTGGAGCATTAGCCTTTAAAGGCGCAATGTTGGCGCTTGCTGTTATAAATGGCGTCAAAAGCTGGGTAGCTGGTTTGATCCAGTCATTCTTGTCATTTATCAGTACGGCTACGGTTGCTGAAGGGGCTACGTTAACGCTTGGCACTGCGTTTGCTAGTCTTTCGACCGCAGGAATAGCCGTTGCTGTCGGCGCATTAATCGGTTTTGTTAGTTGGCTATCCAGAGAGACTGACGAGCAGAAGAAAGCCCGTGAAGCGTCCGAGAAGCACAAAGAATCCATCAAGAAATTAAATGATGAGGTTGCCCAAGGCAAAGAACGCTATGAAGACCACAGACGTGAAATAAAGGCTACTGCTGACGAGAATGAAAAACTTGTCAGGAAGATTGAAGAACTAAGTGCTGTCCAAAAGAAAACAGCTAGCCAGAAGAAAGAGCTTGCTGCTGCAACTCAAACATTAAATAATAATGTATCTGGCCTGAATATTGTCTATGATAAAGCAACAGGCTCAATCAACATGACTGCGGACGCTATCCGTAGACAGATTGAAGTATCTAAGCAATCGGCAGAAGCAGAGGCAGCAAACCAGCGTTTGGTTGAAATCGCTAAGCAGAAGCTGGAAGTTGAAGACAAAATCGCAGATGTCAAGAGCAAGCTGAAAGACGCTGAAGAAAAACTTGGTGAAAGCGCAAGCAACAGCACCATTAAAGAGGTTGCCCTGAAGAAGGTCAGAGAAGACGCTGGTAAGCAACTCAGCGACCTAGAAGGCAGTCTCAAGAGTTTAGAGTCTCAATACGAGGAGACATCTAATACTGCTGTTAAATCCGCAGAAGCAAGTGCTCAAGCGGTTGAAGATGCTTCAGGCCGTCAAGTTCTGACTTGGAACACCTTGAACGAAAGCCAGCGCAAGTTGGTTGAAGATATGCGCTCTCAATACGAGACGTTGAAAGGTGAAGTTCAGAACGCTTTCCAAGTAATCGAGCAACAAAGCGCTCTGTCAATGGAGCAATTGACAAGCAATCTCCAGAAAAACATTGAATATGCGGATCAATGGTCTAAAGATTTAGAAACATTGGCACAGCGTGGACTTGACCAAGGTTTTTTAGAACAACTTAGACAAGCCGGTCCGAAAGCTGCAGAACAAACTCGAGTGCTGGTCAACGCTTCCGATGAGGAACTTCGTAATTTTAGCACTAAATGGGGAGAAGCAGGGGATAAGGGTAAAGAAGCCTTCTTGCGTGGTATTAAGGCTACTGGCGCAGAATTGGCTCCAGAAGTACAAGCAATGGTAACCGCCATTGGTGATGAGTTCAGAAAAGCTCTACAAGATGCAGGTTTTAACGTCCAAGGGCGTGAAATCCCTGAGAAGATTGGAGAGGGTATCACATCAAACATAACTGCTGCTGCACAAGCAATGTCTGGAATAGCGGAAGCGGCTAAACAAGGTTTTAATGGTGTACCAGAAGAAGCAAGAAATAGCGGGGCGCAAGTAAGTGGTCAGTATGCGCAAGGTATCACAGACAACCAAAGTGTCGCACAAGGGGCTGGTGAATTGCTCAAGAGCGCTTCGCTAGGCGCTTTAGATGGCATATTTGGCGACGCGCAGGCGAAAGGCTCTGAGCTCGGTTCAGGGCTAAGCTCTGGTGTTTCTGGCGGTATCGAAGCGGTTCAGGGCGCTGCAAACGCTCTGAAAACTGGAGCGGTCACTTCTATAGCTGGTATGGCGTCAGAAGGTCAGGCGAAAGGTTCTGAATTTGGCGGAGGTATCGCAAGCGGTATCGGAATAGGTCAACAGCTAGCTGTGGGCGCTGCATCAGCAATGAACATTGCTATTTCTGCACAATTCCTTGCAATGGCTTCAGATGGTCAAAGTAAGGGCTCTCAATTTGGCTCTGGTGTTGGAAATGGTATTTCTTCAACTCAAGGAATCGTTACAGGAGCTTCAAATGCATTGAAAGAGACGGTTAATGCAAGTGTGAGCTCACTCGGCCGTGATGGTCGCAAAGCTGGTTCTGATTTTGGCTCTGGCGCTACAGAAGGAATCCAAAGCCATCAAGGCTCTGCACATAGCGCAGGTTCGTCTCTCAGGGATAATGCCACAAACGGTATGCAGGGCGGATATAATTCAGCATACGGGGCTGGTATGTCTATTGGTGAAGGTCTAACAGCTGGTATCTATGCTATGGCTGGATCAGTAGCGAATGCTGCAGCAAGTATCGCTTATGGTGCTGTGTCTGCTGCTAGAAGCGCTTTGAGTATCAACTCACCATCCAAGGTATTCCGTGACAAAATCGGTCGAGCAATTCCAGAGGGTTGGGCGTTGGGTATTGATAAATACAGCTGGTATGTTGATAATTCGATGGACGACTTAGCCAAGAATACGATTGACGCAAGTGCTAAATTCGTTTCTGGTTTTGGTTTGGACATTCCAAAATCAGCAGAAATCGCATCAGGGCTCAATGCTTCGTTAGCTTATCGATTCGGTGGCGGTGGATCAGCTGGTGTGTCTAATAGCACATCAAATGTGACCAACAATTACACTTTAAACGCTACAGGACAAGGAAATAGCGACTTCTTTACTCCTGACAATATGCGTAGATTAATCAGAGAATTAGCATACTACACCAGACAGGAAAGGGGGCGTATGATTTAGTATGGCTTATATTAGTTTTGACGGAAAGAAAAGTACTGACTTTGATTTGCGTCTAATAAACGAAGTTGAGCACAGCTCAGCAAGTAAAGATATTAGTCAAGTCACCGTCTCTGGTCGAGATGGTGTTTTGCTTATTGATAACAATCGATTGAATCCAGTGACTAAAGAGTTCCCGTTTAGGATAAGTACGAAGAGCAATTTAACCAAAATCGGGGAGCGCTTGACGGACTGGCTTGGTGTCAACGGTTACAAAGACTTGGTTCTCTCATGGGATCCTGACTTTGTGTACCGTGCAGCATTCCTTGAGACGTTTTCTATATCGGAGATTCTCAGGCAGTTTGGTAGCGTTAAACTAAACTTTCTTTGTCACCCTATAAAATTCTATAAGGACGGTAGGGATCGCTTGACTGTATCAAATGGTCAGACTATCCAAGGCAAGGGAAATGTCAATGCAAAGCCTGTGATTATTATCTCAGGCAACGGAACGACGACTATTACAATCAACGGCAGGCAGACCAAGCTGAAAGATATCCAAGGTGGAATCACTCTTGACATGCAGACTAACCAAGTTTACAGCGGAGGGCTTCCAGCTTGGGATAAGGTGGTTAGAGCACCACAGTATAAGATGCCTTATCTAGAGCCAAAAAATAACCGTATTTCTTGGGACGGCAACTTTACAGTCTCCATAATTCCAAACTGGGGGGTGAAGATTTGAAGCCTATTTTATTTAACAAAAACGAGCAACAATTCGACACCTATGGCTTGGGCGAGATTGATGTAACAACAGGTAATGTCACCCGTGAGAGAAACGGTCTTTATACGTTTTATGCAGAATATCCAGCAAATGGGCCTTTGTCCTCTGTTTTAGAGAAAGAAATGAAAATCAAAGTAGATGCTGGGCTTAGAACGAAGAATCAGACCTTTGAAATATCCAGGATTGTCAAAGACAGTAGCGGAGTTTTAAAAATATACGGTAGCCACATCAAACACAAACTAGAATATATGGCAATACGTCACGGAATCAACCTAAGCGGTACAGCTTCCGTGGCTCTTGCTATCTGGGCTAATAATCTGATAGGTGACTATCACTTTTCTACTTGGTCGGATATTGACACAACAGGCAGCACATCATTTACCGCAGACAAGATGACCAACGCGCATCTTGCTCTTGGTGGTGTTGAGGGCTCTATTTTGGACATTTGGGGCGGTGAATACGAGTTCGACAACCTAACCGTCAGATTGCATAAACAACTCGGTAGAAGAGCTCCTACGGTCTTGGAATACGGCAGGAATATCATATCAGCTGAGAGTGATGAATCTATCGAAGAGTCTTATACCTCTGTTTATCCGTTCGCTACGTACACACCAGATAGCCAAGGGAGTGACAGCACACCAGCTCCTATCACGGTAACAATACCTGGGGATTACGTAGACAGCAAGTACATCAGCATGTACGCTAATCGACGTATAAAAGTGATAGATTTCTCCAGCGAGTTTAAGGAAAAGGAAATCCCAACTCCTGATAAGCTGAAAGCTATGGCCTTGACATTTATGGAGCACAATAAGATTGGCGCTCCTAAAATTAATACCAAAATTGAGTATGTGGACTTGGCAAGCACTCTTGATTATCAGGACAACAAAATCATCGAAGAGTTGGAGTTTTGCGATATTGTCCCTGTCTACTATCCATCTATCGGAATCACAGAGGACGATGCGAAAGTCACTAAAATTGTTTATGACTTTGTTAATGAACGCAATGAATCAGTGGAATTCGGTATCATCGGAGAATCCATTCGCTCTGCTATGACTGGCGGTTTGTCAGGTCGTATGGACTCGCTAGAGAACAGACAGAAAGCCATTGAAAGCGGATTGCCTGATTATCTCTTGAATGCGTCTGGTAACAAGGTCTGGTATCAGAAACCAGCTGAGGGAACAGAACACAAGCTCGGTGATTTGTGGTTTGAGAAAAACGGACAATATGACCGCATGTATGTCTGGAATGGCGAGATGTGGGAGAAGCGCATCGATACCGAAGATGTGGATAAAGTCAAGAAAGACATTGACGAGAAGCTGAAACAATCCACAGAGTCTATCCAACAAGCCAAGAACGAAGCCTCCGAAGCCTTGGCAAAGGCTGGGGCAATCGTTGATAGCCAAGAGTTGTTGGATAAGATTAATGCACATCTCTATTCTGACGCCAACGACGACGATAATGGAATCTTGGGCAAAAAGTTTCGGATACAAAGAGAGATCAATCGTTCGACTCGGGACATAGCGATATCAACTAGAGATAAGCTAACCGAATACCAACGCACGAACGACGAGAACCTGGTCCGCATTGGTCAGCAGTTAGACAATACAGTCAGCAAAGCTGAGATGAAGCAGACTGCCGATGGGATCAGAGAGACGATTGCTAAAATCACAGTAGGAGCTCGAAACCTAATGGTCGGAACGAAAGATTTTTCTGGCGACTGGTTTAATAAGGCCAAATGGACTCTTGAGCAGGAGAAATACCTAGGCTTGTCGGTGTATAGCCGACAGGAAGAATGGCTCGGTTTATCAGAAGTAGTCGAAGTTCGGCTGGGTGAAACCTACACATTCAGTGCCTATGTAAAGAGTAGCATTGAGAATGACCTTGTCTTTATGTACTTGGATAATCGATTAGTAGAGCCTAGAGCTTCGCTGTCTCTGGTAAGAAAAGACATATCAGTAGGCACTAACTGGACAAGGGTATCTGCTACATTTTCAGTCACGAAAGCAGGCTTGATGACTCCACGCTTTGAGCGCAATAACAAAAATGCGAAATTGTATGTTGCAGGCTACAAGTTGGAACTCGGAAATGTGCCGTCGGATTGGTCGCAAGCAATCGAAGATACCAACCAGATAATTGATGATAAAATCACGACTTTTGACCGTACGATAGACGGCATTAGAGCGACTGTCGCAGAAGCTAAGAGCTACATCGACGCAGACGGACAAAGAAGACAAGAGCTAAACCAGCTTATCAGAGATGAGACAGCAAAGGGCATTAGCACGGTCTTATCTACAGTCGAGCAGTCAGGATATGCTAAGCGTACAGAAATACAGTCTATTACAGAGACGCAAAGGCTCTACGACCGTATCATAGGCACGACGGAAGACGGAATCAAGCAGAACATCGCTCGAATGACGTTGACAGACAGTCTGTTTCAGACGGAAGTTAGCAAAGTAGTTAATCAAGAGCTTACGTCTTCAAACTATGTAGCCAATCCGTTCACAATGTCAGATTACGTAAGGAAATACTTTGGCAGAGGGGACACTTCGACGGTTTCTCTTGTAAGTTCGGGCCTCTCCGCTTTTGGAAAGTTGGAGTTTCACGCCCATTCAAAGTTGACTTCCAACGATGCCGTGTGGTTGCCGTTAAACCGCATACCAGAAAGGGTTAAGGATTTATCGTTTTCGATTATTATTGAAGGCATTGATAAATGTAATATTTCAGTATCCATTGGTACCGAGAACGCATCATCATCCATCCCCTACAAACGACAAGGTGATACAATTTACGGAACATGGACGGGCATTAGCTATTATTATAAAGGTTCTGACGGCGTTTATCTTAAAATCTCATTCTCGGGCTTAAATGGAGAAAGCGTGTTCCTTAAAAAACCTATTGTCGTTGAAGGTAGAGAGCCCAAATTTGACTTTGAGGTAAACAAGCGGATGGAGCTAGACCAAGCTGTCCGAACCGTCCAAACTCAATTGGCAGGCTCTTGGGCTATCAAAAATCTAAATTCTGCTGGAGATTTAATCTCTGGTATTAATTTAGGTGCAGATGGCAGGAATCGCATTACTGGTAAGTTAACGCACATTACCAATGAGACGCTGATGGATAGGGCTAGTATCAAGAGTGCTGCGATTGAGAGTATAACAGCCGACCAGATAACCGCTGGGACGCTCAATGCCTCGCGAATCAATGTAATCAACCTCAATGCACGAAGTATCACGTCTGGAACATTCAGAGGGTTAGAGTATGAAGGTGGTATTATTCGAGGTAATAACGGGAATACTATCATCAATCTTAATACTAACGTAACCACATACAACGGAACGGCTAGGATTGAGTTTAAATCACCTCAGAATTGTTTAGTCCACAGTTCTGGTGGTACACACGCTTTCTTAACTCCAACGCAAAGAGGTGGTACGTCTTATGCAGCGTGGGCCTTTGGTGTTGGTGGTAGTGCGCTTGATACCAATGCTAACTTTACGGGAATTAAGATATTTAATGACCCTGGAGCGCGAGAGGTTATTTTGATTGGAGATGTGCGATTTGTAAAAGATACGTTTACCCGAAATGCTCCAGCTACAGCGTTAACCGATATATTATCTCAAATACAATATAACTTCGTTCAAATCAAAAATTGGTTTCAAAGAAGTGATCTAGGTTACCCTGGTCTATATGACATCGGCTTATAAAAAAGGAGAAATAATGACAGATAAAATTAATCAAGATATTATCAACGATTTAGGCATTCAGCTTGCGAACAAAATTATTGAGGCGTCAGAGTATAAATCTCGCCTCATAGCGGTTCAAGGCGAGCTGGATGCTTTTAGAGCTGTTCTAGCCCGCAATGATGAGTTACGAGCTAGGTTTGAAGAAGAACAAGCGAAAGGAGGAAATCAACAATGACATTTGAAGTAAAAGATGCATCTGGCCAATACGGCCCTGACGGAACCGTTATTAAAACAATTGTAACAATCTACCAACAACAGCCGTATTATGCGACTGCTGCATTTCCGCTCGATGGCGACCATACGCACAAAGATGCAAATGAGCTGTTAGAAATGATTAAACAAGAGTTCTTTAAAGAGCATTATACAGCTTATGCATTTAAAGAGCTTGATAAATCAGTATCTAGCCAAAACGAAAAAGTAGACAAGCTGACTAAATTGGCAGAGGCTACTGTTTTGGCTGTAGCTACTAACAAGGACAATCCAGTAGACCCTACGATTTACAAGAGATACCTAGAGCTTATTGATCCAGCAGTAACTGGCAAGTTGTATCACGCTTATGACGTATTTAGCCTCGAAGATGCTTCACACGAAGAGAAATTTGGAGAAGGCAAGCGCGTATTAGTACAAGTCAACAAAGACTTTACTTACGATGGTCAGTCGGTATCTGAGTTTAAGACGGGCGGTTCGCTCGAACTCGCTGGCGTTGGTGCAGCATTTCCTTGGGTAATGCCTAAAATCGAATAGGGGGGGAGGTGATGAAATGTGGATCTGATAACATTTGTTGACAAATTAACCCCTGTGCTAGTCGTCATCATACCGAGCTATTTTAGTTACAAGAGTAATAGGAGTAGCAAGGAAACTGATAAACGTATCGAAGCACTGTCTGAAGATTTTTCGGAGCTAAAAGAGTCTGTTGCAAACGTCCAGCGGATCGGAGATAAAAATAATGATGATTTAAATCTGATTCAAAAGGGTTTGCAACGGCTCCAGCGGTTTCGACTCCAGGAAAACTTAAAAAAAGCTCTCGGGCGGGGCTATACGACCCAGCATGAGTTGGAGGAATTATCCAAACTTTATGAAAGTTATGTGGAATTAGGTGGAAATGGTGCCATTAAGGTGCTTTATGAAAAATTTTTAAAATTAATGATTAAAGAGGAGAAATAACATGGATCAAATCACAAGCATTATTACTTCATCAGCTATGAGCATTTTAGTTGTATTAACTGGGATCGTGGTTCAAGCAATTAAAAAATACTTGCTTATGCGCGGGGGTAGAAAAGCAATCGAGATCGTTGAAATCTTAGCAAAGAACGCTGTACGAGCTACAGAGCAAGTTGCGGACAAGTTGGATATCCACGGGACAGAAAAGTTGGAACACGCTAAAACGAGCTTGATCGAGGGCCTTGAGTCGCAAAATATCCACTTGACGAATCAAGAACTTAATACGTTTATCGAAGCAGCAGTTAAAAAAGCTAACGACGAATGGAAAAAATAGGAGATAGACAATGAGTGTACAACAATCTATTGTTAACGGTTTTACTAGTCGACGAGGACTAATTACATATTCAATGCTCGGTTCTCGTAACGGTTCAGACGGGACTGGGGACTGTTCGGGTATCATGTCGCAAGTATTGAAAGAAGCAGGAATCAAGATCATCGGCTTGCCGTCAACGGTAACACTTGGCCAGCAACTTGCAAATAATAGCTTTTATCGCATAAGTATCAATCAAGACTGGGACGCTCAAACAGGCGATATCGTCCTTATAAGCTGGGGCGCTGATATGTCAACGTCTGGTGGGGCTGGCGGGCACGTCGGAGCAATGCTAGATTCGGTTAATTTTATCAGCTGCGATTACTCAACTCAAGGAGCACCTGGACAAGCTATCAATACTTATCCGTGGGATTACTACTATAATGCTAATAATCCAACTTATATTGAGGTGTGGCGCTACAATGGCAACGCACCAGAAAAACCATTCCCTAACACAGCAGTAGCTCCGTCTGACTCACGTAAACCAAGTAGCAAGGCTTACTATTTGGCAAATGATGTTCAATTTGTTAACGATATTTACCAAATCAAATGTGATTATCTATGTCCTATCGGTTTCGACTGGACAGAAAACGGAATCCCTGTTAGTTTGGTGAATTGGGTTGATGAAAACGGCAACCACGTACCAGATGGTGAAGACAAGGACTTCAAGGCAGGCATGTACTTTAGCTTTGAAATAGATGAAGTACACATCACCGACACTGGTGACGGTGGCTACTACGGTGGCTATTACTACCGAAGCTTTGAATTCGGACAATTCGGCACAGTCTGGCTCTCAGTCTGGGATGAAGACGACCTGGTAAATTACTACAGCTAAAAAATAAAAAACAGAAATATTAAAAATTTAATTCAACCCTACTAGCTAATGCTGGTAGGGCTTTTTTCGTTTAAACGGAAAATTTAAAAAATGTCTATTATAACAGAAAATCTTTTGATTTATCTGCTATATAGTGGTATAATAATTGTACACAAATTTTAAACAATCTACTAGATAACCAAGTGCAGAGAGGGTGATACCTCGCTTGGATTGTGTACATAATTCCCGTTGCGCTTGTTGTGAGATATTGCAGGAAGATAAGCAACTCTCTTCTGGGCGATCAGAAGAGGTCATGATGTGAAAGAAGATTGAGGGTGTACATAGTATGGAGATTGTGCGTAGTTAGACCATTATCATACGGTGGCGGTGACAATAGACGCTCTCTGTGAGAGAATAATCTGGCAAGGCCTTATGTAGCAGTAAGAACCAAACCAGAAATGCTAAAATAAACCGTTTTGCACTTGAGGCCGAGCAATCGGCCGATAACGCCAAAGATAAGTACAAGTAGCCCAAATTGTGCATAAAAATCACAAGATATATTCTGCTAAAATATTAATCTGAATGTCGGGTGAAAGTTGGACGTAACCAGTCGTGCCTAGCCATTAAAACGCTACGGAAGTTATAGGGTCGCTCCTTATGGCTCAGACCGTGGTAGGCTATCGGTCAATAAATTGCGTACAATCGAAGTAGAGCGAAGGCTCATTTGATAGATTGTTTAAAGTTTGTGTCTGCTCTTGCGTAATGTAAGAGTTTTTTTATTTTAAAAAAATTATATTTTATTGGAAAATTTTACGAATAAATAAGGTGGAGGTGCAAAAATGAAAATACTAAATACTGAAATCGCACATATCAACGAGTCTAAGCTTGGCTTTGAGCATTGGGTAGACGTGACTTATCAGGCTCCCATCTTAAAGGGAACATACACTATTAGAGTTATGCTGTTGCTTGCATTTAAAGCAGAAGATCCAGAAGTAATAGACTACATGGTCAGAGAGTGGAAGCGACGGGATATTATCCATCACTCATTTTTGATGTATGAGCAGGAAAAAAATATGAATTAGTGAGTAGTAAAAATATCGAAAAATGCCCCACAGATTTTTAAAATAAATTTTGGGGCAATATTGGGGCATAAGTTTAAAACTTTTGTGTTTTTATAGTAAAAATAAAAATAGGTTTACTGCTTATACACGCTTATTTCATGAAGTTTCCTACTATTATATATCCATATAATACTTCATTCTGTTAAAGACGCTGTTAAATAATCTTGATTTAAAAAGCCTATTGTATCAACGTTTCGGCGTTGCGCAATAGGCTTTTTTTGTTTCTTTGGGGCATTTTTGGGGCAAGAATTAATATTTTTCCATGACATCTGCCACAGTTGATTTCATCTGCTTCGTGATGTGAGTGTATATCTGAGTGGTTGTTTTCGCATCTGAGTGCCCCACACGATCCATAATCGCTTTGAGTGGTACGTTGTTTTCAGCAAGTCGACTTACCAGTGTATGACGAAAAATGTGACTAGTAAGTTTTTTCTGGATTGGAGTTTCAAGTCGTTCATTGGCTTTCTTCAAAGCTAAGTTAAAAGAGTTTGTTTGCAAAGGAATTCCATTTCTTGTTGTAAATATAAACCCCATATCTTTATAGCGAAGATTAGTATTCTTTTCTAGTTCGTTCAAAAATTCCATCTCTTCTAAAATCTCTTTCTCACGAGTGGTCATCACGGTCTCACGATAGGAAGCCAGAGTTTTTGGTGATGTCTTTTCGCCTTTTCGATAGCCGTTGGTGTGGTCATAGGTTCCGTGGATTTGCAAGATGTTGGATTCATAATCAATGTTATGCGGTTCAATTCCCACGGCTTCGCTAATACGGCAACCATTCAAGCTCATAAACTCAGAGAGCAATCCAATTCGATAGGTGCTTGGCCTGCGATACAACTCTTTCAGCAGCAGTTTGATTTCATCTTCTTCAAGATATTTCTGACTCACCTTTTTCCAATCTTCTAACGTCTTTTGAATTCTCGGTAGCTTAGCTCTCCTAGCTGGGTTATCCTTTATGATGCCTAGGTCGATTGCATAATCAAATGCAAGATTGAGCATAGACTTATTCCGCTCTTTTTTATTTCTGGAACAGTCCAGATCATCTAAATAATTTTGGACGTACTTTGGATCAATCTTAGATACTTTTATGCCTATCCCGAATCCATCTTTTATCTCTTTGATGTTACCGCTTAACGAGGCGATAGAGGAGCGTTTGATCTCTTGTTGATAGAATGACCACCACTGGTCGAAAAGCTCTGTAAAGAGCATTTCTGAGGCTTCTAGCTCGTTTAGAATGTTTGCTATCTTTATTTCAAGTTGTTTTTGTGCTTCTTTACGGATTCTTGGAGTATTTTTTTCCATAAGTACGGAGACTCTGGCCAATTTATCAGTATACGGATTTTTATATCTCTCAATAAAATTCACTTTTCCGCTTTTATGTTGTTCAATCCACATTGTATTTTCCTCTCATTTTTGGTAAAATGAGTATAGTAAAAAGGGCTTTTTAATGCCGTTTACTATACATCATGCCTCACGCTCGGACTCGCCAAAGTTTGAGAGCGTGGGGATTTTTTTAGTTATCGTAAGTCATTGCGCCATTCTGTTCAAATGCAAGGCGCTTTTCGTCCTTGTCAAATACGTATAGAGGAGGTGAGACAAAGTCTTTTTCTGTTACTTTGTATGCTCTTTCTACGCTGTTTTTAATCTTCAGCAATCCGTCAACTGTTTGATGCAGTTGCTCTTCGGTCATGTCGGAGAGCGCAACTGGTAGCTGTATGACGATGGCATCACTACGATAATACACCTTCATTTTAACTGATTCAGTTGATTGCTGTACAGAGTTCGCGTATTGGTCTAATATCGGGCTGTTGAGGTCAACCTGTCCAGTTGCTTTCTTTAACTGTTCCTCACCTTTGTTTTCTTGTTTACTCTTTTCTTTCGCTTTTTGAACCAATTCTTGCGCTTTTTCTTGCCGTGACTTCTCTGTGGTCTCTTCTGTTGTTTCGCTTGTTACTTGTTCTTGACTCGGTTTACTTTCTGATTCTTGCTGAGCACACCCTCCTAAGAACAGCGCTAATGTAGCAATACTGACTAATGTTATCTTTTTCATATTATCTCCTTTTTATTCTTTTGAACTGTTTATGTTTTGGAAACAGTTGGTGATTCGGATTCTTTTGACAAGTGTTGTTGAAGGATTAAGGCTACGTTGGCTTTTTCTTCATCAGTCATAGGTGGTTCATTTGGGTCATCTACCGAAAACTCGATAGCATGCCACTTATCATTGACTCTAATCCACTCTCTTCGTCTGTGGCATTTGCAGTCTAGGCTGTGCTTAATCACTTCCATAGGTCTACTCTCTGTGCTCATGTTATTCCTCTCTATAAATATCTACGATCTCTCCAATTGTACGGATGTCGTCATTTTCTGTTAGATGGATTTCTTCATAGCTATTATTTAGACTTTGTAAGTACCAGGAACCATCATAATCTCTTTTGAGTTTTTTAACAAAGTTTTTCCCGTTTATCTGGAAGATACCGATTGAATTGATATCAATTTGACTAGCTACCCTGATAAATAATAGATCATTATCTTCTATAAGTGGCTCCATTGAGTCGCCAGCTACTTTAGCTATTGTATCATACTCGTCAGGAACATCATTGGCTCTCAGCCTTACCTCCATGTGTAGGTTGTCTTCCTGAAATGTTCCATGACCAGCAGCTACTAATCCCTCTACGTAGTCAATGATATAATCTTCGTTGCTTACCTTTTCGAATATAGAAACAACCTTAGAGCTTTCCTGCTCATCAAGTTGAGCATTGGCAAATCCGAGGACTTTCTCTTGTCTCAGTTCTTCTAGTTGATTGTAGACCATTAGGATTTCAGGCGCTTCAGTCTCTGCTTTATGAAAATCCACGCCGTCTGCCAATGTTTCAGGGCGAATCCCAAGCGCTGAGCAGATTCTAAAAATATTATCAACATTAGATTTTAAAATTCCTCTGTTGAGAATGGAATTTATAGTAGAAGCTGGCATATCTATCTTTAATGCCATCTGTCGAACACTCCCATATTTCAATTCTATGAGTTCTCTTAATTCCTGTTCTGTCATAGCCATTTCTCCTTTTTTTACATTATATCACACGAAAATTCGTTTGTAAAGAAAAATAAAATTAAAAAATTAACGTTTTTCTGTTGACAATGAACGAAAAAAAGTTTATCATATAATCAAGCTCATCAAAGAGCTTTAATTTAAATACAAATGAACGATATTTCGTTTAGAAAGGAGTTGCGTATGTTAAACATTGACGAGGCGCGAAAAGAAAAAGGTATCTCTATTGTAGATATCGCTGACTATCTTTGTGTACGATCTCAAACCGTTAGCGACAAACTAAGAGGAAAGTACCCTTTCACTTTTCAAGAAGCTATGCTAGTTCAGGAAAAATTTTTCCCAGAATATGAACTAAAATATCTTTTCACACCAGCAGGCGACACTGCTTAATTTTTTAACCTAGTGAACGAAAATTCGTTCATAACTAATGCGACAAAATAGAAAGGAGAAACGCGAGTGAAAGTTGAAGGGATCACTACTATAGATTCTGAAATTAATTTCGGTGAATGTCATATCCATGATGTACCCGAGCGAATCAAAAAGCTCTTCCCCGATCAGAACTTAGTAAAGGTTACTGAAAAAGGGAAAAGCTATATCTTGAACGCAGATTATATCGTATTACTTTTCACGAAAGTTTGAAGAACAGGAGCAAACATGAAACCAGAACGATATCCGTATAGCGGAAAAAGAAAAAGCCTTGAAAGACAAGCTGTAAAAAGTGTTGACATCAAGGCGGGTGATATTAAATTAGATAGTTCAAGCGTCACCTTTAGTGGCAGTAAGATCGTTATTAAAAGTCAATCCATTACTGGTGTATAAGTTCCGTCTGGTTCAAGGCGAAGTGGTTTATTACAGTCAACATTGACTGTTCCATCTGGCAAGATATCGTAATTGATTACGAGACCATTTGGATAGAATGTTTCAACATATGTGTGTCCTGGACCTTTTTCGTGAACAACTTTAGTAACTTCTTCTTGAGGGATTCCAGTATTGATAGTCATTTCCATTGGTGGCGCTCCTTTCTGTTGAAATATTGACTAAAACGGTGAGAGGTCCTAGTCAATATATATTATATGATTATAAACGTATGCTGTCAATATATTGTGTAAAAAAATGTATATCTATTTTTTTAAACACAATATATAGTAAGCGTTTATAAAAGGAGAAAATAAATGCTTTGGGAAACAATATCTAAAAAGTTATCAGAAAAAAATTGGACGATTTATAAACTTTGCTTGGAGGCTGGAATAGGAACTGCAGGAATTTATCGTTTAAGAGACGGTGTGATCAAAGACTTACAATTTGAAACGGTAAGAAAAATCGCAGACGCATTAGATATGAGTCTGGAAGAATTTAGATAGAAAGGAAAATTTATAGTGATACGAATCGAAATTGAAAATTTGTCAGATTTTATAGAATGCGCCAAAGAGGTTATTAAAAAAGCCGAAGAACTAGAAGTAGCTGTTCGACGGCTAAATGAAATGGAACTTGAGCTAAAAATCAAGACGACTAATAAGTAAAGCTTTTTGAGCTTCAAGAGAAATCAAAAAAACACCTAACAGAAGTCGGGCGCTTACCAAAAATAACTAATTGAATTATAACACAGGAAGAGAGGGAATGCCATGCCTAAAGCTGAACTAGTTTACAGGACGGCTAACGAAGATGAGATAGCAACTCATGGAGATTACAAGCATTTATGCCAACGGTGGGAAGGCCTAACCGTTCATACAGCAAAACAATTCGCAAAAGAAATGCGGGAGAATCCAGAGTTTGAACAGTATGTGTTTAATCCAACGCACAAGCTGGTGTTTATCGATTATGAGGGTTTCCGCAAGTTCTGGAAATGGAAGCAACTAAATCGCTATCGATCTAAAAAAATAAGCCTTGCCGAAATGGAGTCGGACAAGGCATTAGCGAAGCGACTGGGCTTCTAAAACAAATTATATTTCAAGTATAACACGAGGGAGAACAAAATGCAATACGAACTAAAGGAGAAGCAATATGAATAAAAAATTTGAATTATTACTAGATGACACGATTACCATTTTTGGAATCAAGCTATTTAGAATTAAAGCCCTAATCAGCTTTGGAAATGTTGAAGAAGGTGAAGTGGGCGGTTATGTAGAGAAAGAGGATAATCTCGGTTTCTATGGTAACGCTTGGGTCTCTGGTGACGCTAGGGTCTATGGTAACGCAAGGGTCTATGGTAACGCAGAGGTCTATGATAACGCAGAGGTCTATGGTAACGCTTGGGTCTCTGGTGACGCTAGGGTCTATGGTAACGCAAGGGTCTATGGTAACGCAGAGGTCTATGGTAACGCTTGGGTCTCTGGTGACGCTAGG
>ERZ1036435.247-NODE-247-length-38149-cov-774.715493_pt1 | contig 38149 bp, 51 predicted proteins | sample MGYA00514223_ERZ1036435 | MGnify/ENA primary metagenome ERZ1036435 (study PRJEB33795, sample SAMN09464927) | human gut metagenome | host: Homo sapiens | place: USA: Stanford, California | collected 2016-08 | study: EMG produced TPA metagenomics assembly of the... | reverse complement strand
AAATTGTTAGTTACCGGCCTCGTTCGGGAGAGCTGAGAATTGCCATCAAAAGACCCATATGTTTCCGTGGGTACATTTAACGAAAAAAGGTTGTTCCAGCAGATGCCTATTGCTGGATTTGATCTCGATAACGAGTACAGATTGAACTTCAAAATTTCGACCGTCGTTGACGACTCGAAGTATGGTGGCGGCTCACATCGTTTAGTTTCCGTTTCAATGTGGAAATCCAATGGGCGATTGAATGTTGAGTTAGCTGAAGGTAAAAAATCATTCTTGGTTTCCGATCCAAATGATAACAATGCATTCTTTGAAGTTTGTCGTGGTATCAAGGAGTTAGTAGTTTCAGGTGTTACTGACTCTCGCTTAGATTGATGTAATTCTTATGACTTTTTCGAAATGAAGCCACCGGCATTTGCTGGTGGCTTTTTATTGGAGTGAATATGGCTTCCAGTTCACCCTGGCATCATCTCTATAACACCAAACGTTGGTACCGGTTGCGTTATCACCAGCTTCAGAAGCAGCCACTCTGCGAGTTTCACCTCAGACGAAATCAGGTGATATCCGCAACCGTTGTTGACCACATCAAACCTCACAAGGGCGATGAAACCCTTTTTCACAACCCGGACAATCTTCAGTCGCTATGCAAGCGCTGCCACGACTCGGTTAAGCAACGCATGGAGAAGGGCGGAACGGTTACTGAGTTCGACAATGAAGGCAGGGTAATCTGGTAACAGGAGCGCGCAATGCAAGACCTGAAGATTGAATACCGGGATGGCAAGCTGGTGGAACTGAGCATTGATGGTGTGAGCTTTCTTTCTGCGCACGCCGTCTCCTTTAGTCATACCGCAAACGAGGAGCCACCAACGATTATCCTGACAATGTCTGTTGGTGTCGGTGAGCGACTGGAGCACGCCAGCCTTCCCCGCGAAAAACTGCGGATCATCGAGAAGTGATATCTTTTCTCATTATCAACCCGAGAGGGTGGGGGGAGGGGTAAAACTCTGGCGGCAATCGTAAAAAGACCGCGCCCCCAGTTTTCTTTTCAAAAACGTCCAGAAAAAAAGGAAAAAAGCGATGGCACAGCGAGGCAGAAAATCTCTTGCCGCGACGACGGCTGTGTCGCTTCCGGCTCTGGCTGAAAGCAGGCTGCAGCCCTCGTTACACCTTAGCGATCCAGAGATAAACGTCTGGATCAGACTGGTTAACGATAACCCGGCCAGCTCATTTACTGAAACACATCGCGACATGATGGAAATGTACTGTCGGCATGTGGTGCAGGCGAGACTGTTAACCACTCAGATCGAGGAGTTTGAGCTGGAGTGGCTGGCTCGGGATGACGGGCTGAAGCGCTACGATAAATTGCTCACGATGCGCGAACGTGAAGTACGGTCTGCGTCTTCACTGGCAACGCGACTGCGTATCACCCGGCAGGCGACTGCTGATCCTAAAACAGTAGGACGCGCCAACAAAAATCTGCCGCGGGAGAAAAAACCCTGGGAAATTGAATAAGGCTCTTCGATGGCTAAAAAAACTCTGACAAGAGCCGAGAGGAATATCCTCTGGTGCGAAAGAAATATTTATATTCCCGAAGGTAAGTTTGTCGGCCAGCCGCTGAAAATGGCTGAGTTCATGAAGGATGACTTCAGAGCCATTTTCGACAACAAGCATGGTACACGTCGCGCAATCATCAGTCGCGGGCGAAAAAACGCCAAAACGGTGGAAACCGCCATGCTGATGTTGCTCTACCTGGTAGGGCCCGAGGCTGCACCGAACTCGCAGCTGTATTCTGCGGCACGCTCACGCGACCAGGCGGCCATTCTGTTTAACCTGGCCTCGAAGATGTGCCGGATGAACCCGGTACTAATGCAGTACGTTGCGATCAAGGATTCAGCTAAAGAAATCCACTGCCCTGAGCTGGGTTCTTATTACCGCGCACTGAGTGCCGAAGCTACCACGGCCTATGGTTTCTCGCCGCGATTTGTTGCACACGACGAACTGGGCCAGGTTCGTGGGCCGCGAGACCCGCTTTATGAAGCGCTGGAAACCGCCACCGCTGCACAGGATAACCCTATTTCGATAATCATCAGCACCCAGGCGCCCGATGCGAGCGACCTGCTTAGCCTGCTGATTGATGATGGACTGACCGGAGCCGATCCCCGGACGGTGGTCCGGCTTCAGACCGCGCCGGAAGATATCGATCCTTTCTCTGTTGAGGCCATAAGGCTGGCGAACCCGGCATTCGATGTGTTCATGAACCAGAAAGAAGTGCTGGACATGGCCGCCAGCGCGAAGCGCCTGCCGTCGCGCCAGGCAGAGTTTGAGAACCTGGTGCTTAACCGTCGCGTCGAGGCGAAAAGCCCGTTCGTCAGCCAGACCGTCTGGCACATGAACAAAGAAGAGCCTGACGATCTCACTGGTAAAACCGTGTGGGGCGGGCTGGACCTTTCCAGCGTGTCAGACCTTACCGCGCTGGTGCTCAATACAACGCAGGGCGATGTGCACTGTAAATTCTGGCTACCTGAAGAAGGGCTGGCGGATAAGGCGCGTAACGATCGCGTTCCCTATGACATCTGGGCGAAGCAGGGCTGGCTGAACACAACGCCCGGAAAAGCCATTGAGTATGCCTTTATTGCCCGGGAGCTGCGGCGCGTTTTTGACATCTGCAATGTCAGGGCGCTGGCGTTCGACCGCTACAACATGCGCTTCCTTCGCCCGCATCTCATCGACGCTGGTTTCACTGAGGCAGAGCTCGAGCGGTTCGTGGAATTCGGCCAGGGCTTTGTCTCCATGTCGCCAGCGCTCAGGGAGCTGGAAACTAAACTGCTCGGAGCGCAACTGAAGCACGGCAACCATCCCATCCTCGAAATGTGCGCCAAAAACGCCACGGTCATTACTGACCCCGCCGGCAACCGCAAGTTTGTGAAAGGCAAATCCAGCGGGCGCATTGATGGCATGGTTGCGCTGGCGATGTCCATCGGCGCGCAGACCAGCGATGAGGTAGAGGACCAGGGCGACGTTAACGATTTCATTTACAACTTTTTGAGCATCTAGCATGGCAGATACCGACTACAGCATTGACTTGCGGACACGATCGCCATTCTGGGCGCGCATGGCTGCAATTTTTACAGGCGGGCGCCTGGTGACGCCCGATAACGGCTCGCAGATGGCGGGCACGTCAGCGAGCGGCACCGTCGGGGATTCCGTTGTAACGGACGAGCGCACGCTACAGATCAGTACCGTCTGGGCCTGTATCCGGCTGATTTCCACCGTAACCGCCAGCCTCCCGCTGGATATCTACGAAACGAAGGACGGGCAGCGCAGCAAGGCGGACCCGAAACACCCGCTGGCGCAACTGCTGCGCTTCCGGCCCAATAACTTTATGACCGCGCTGGAGTTCCGCGAGGCCATGACCATGCAACTCTGCGCGTACGGCAACGCCTATGCGCTGATTGAGCGCAACCGGGCGGGCGATGTAATCAGCCTGATCCCGCTGATGAGCGCCAATATGGAAGTGCGTCTGGAGGACAGAAAACGCATTGTCTACCGCTACCGGCGCGACACTGAGTACGCCGAGTTCAGCCAGAAAGAGATTTTCCACCTCAAGGGCTTTGGCTTTAACGGTCTGACTGGGCTTTCGCCGCTGGCGTTCAGTGCGAAAGCGGCGGGTGTTGCTATTGCCATGGAAGACCAGCAGCGGGATTTCTTCGCCAATGGTGCCAAGTCTCCGCAAATCCTGATGACAGATGGCAAGGTGCTCACTAAAGAGCAGCGCGGCCAGCTTGAGGAGAACTTCCGGGAAATTGCCGGCGGCCCGGTAAAGAAACGTCTCTGGATCCTCGAAAGTGGCTTTACCACCCAGGCTATCGGTATCAGCCCGCAGGATGCGCAGATGCTTGAAGCGCGAAAATTTGAGGTGGCGGAGCTGGCGCGCTTTTACGGCGTGCCGCCGCATCTGGTCGGGGATGTTGAGAAAACCACATCCTGGGGCAGCGGCATCGAGCAGCAGAACCTGGGCTTCCTGCAATACACCCTTAAACCCTACCTCGACCGCTGGGAGTACAGCATTGAGCGCTGGATTGTTAAAGAGTCGGAGCAGGGCTTTATTCACGCCGAGCACAACCTCGACGGCCTGCTGCGCGGCGACTCGGCAAGCCGTGCCTCGTTTATGCAGATCATGGTTAATACCGGTATCCGCACGGTTAACGAAGTTCGAAGGCTGGACAACCTCCCGCCATTGCCAGGCGGAGATGTGGCGACGCGCCAGTCGCAGAACATACCCATTACCGACCTCGGAACAAACAACGGGCCCCGCAATGACGGGGCCTGACTTTTATGGGGGCCAAGATGCCTGACATTCATAAAACGCTGGCGTTCGACCAGACCGAAATCAAGTTCACCGGCGACGGCAGCAAGGGGACCTTTGAGGGGTATGCCTCGGTGTTCAACAACACCGACTCCGACGGCGACATCATCCTGCCCGGTGCATTCAGTACCGTGCTCGCCAGCCAGAGCCGCAAGGTGGCGATGTTCTTCAATCACCAGACGCGTGCTATCCCGGTTGGTAAATGGGATGCGATGCACGAAGACGAAAAGGGGTTATTTGTACGCGGCCAGCTCACGCCCGGCCTGAGCATCTCTGAAGATCTGAAAGCCGCCATGCAGCACGGTACCGTCGAAGGTATGTCGGTGGGCTTCTCGGTCGGGCCGGACGATTACACCGTCGGTACTACCGGCCTCATCTTCAAAAACATCTCCTATCTGCGGGAAATCAGTGTCTGCACTTTTCCGGCTAACGAGCTGGCGGGCGTGACCGCCATGAAAAGTATCGACGGCATCAAAACCATTCGTGACGCGGAAGGCTGGCTGAGGGATTCAGTCGGCCTGACCCGCGCTGAAGCGCAGGCGTTCATCGCCCGCGTGAAGTCCGCAGGTCGAAGCGAGTTCGACGGCGGCGACATTGACGCGCTGACGCAGCGCATTACTTCCTTTGCCGCTACCCTGCGGACCAATTAACGGAGCTATCCATGAGTGAATTAGCAACCCTTCAGAAAGCGATTGAAAATTCCCAGACTGAAGTAAAAAACCTGATCGAAGAGCAGCGCAAGGCCATTCAGGAGAACGGGAAGATTAACAAGCAGCTTCAGGAAGACCTGACCAAAGCCCAGGACGAACTGAAGTTGTCCGGCCAGCGTCTCTTCGACCTCGAGCAAAAGCTTGCCGGCAACGCGCCGGATCAGACTGCGAAGAAGTCTTTCTCTGAGCGCGTCTCTGAAGACCTCATCAAAAACTGGAACGGCGACCGCGCCAAAACGAAAGTAACCAGCTTTGATAAAGCACTCGGCTCAGGCGCGGCCTCTGCCGGCGCACTGGTGCAGCCGCAGCAGGTACCGGGCATCCTCACGCCGGGCCTGCGCCGCCTGACCGTCCGCGACCTGTTGGCGCAGGGGCGCATCACCAGTAACGCGCTGGAATACGTGCGCGAAAACGTGTTTACCAACGCTGCAGCACCAGTGGCAGAAGGTACCCTCAAGCCGGAAAGCAACATCACTTTCACCAAAGAAACGGCGAACGTGAAAACTATCGCCCACTGGATCCAGGCATCGCGCCAGATCATGGATGATGCCCCGGCGCTCGAGTCTTACATCAATTCCCGCATGATGTACGGACTGGCGCTGGTGGAAGAGAACCAGATGCTGAACGGGGACGGTACCGGCGATAACCTGCAGGGGCTCAATGTAGTAGCGAACGACTACGAAACCACACTCAACGCAACCGGAGATACTGGCGCTGATGTTCTGGCACACGCCATCTATCAGGTATCGCTGAGTGAGTTCGAAGCAGACGGCATCATTCTGAACCCGGCGGACTGGCACCGTATTGCCCTGCTGAAGGACGCTAACGGCAATTACATTCTCGGTGGCCCGCAGGCGTTTGCCTCGAAAGTGCTTTGGGGGCTTCCGGTGGTGTCGACCACAGCGCAGACGGCAGGCAAATTCACCGTTGGCGCGTTTGGCCTGGCGTCGCAGGTTTGGGATCGCATGGATGCCACCATCGAGATCAGCAACCAGGACCGCGATAACTTCGTTAAAAACATGCTGACCATCCTTTGCGAAGAGCGCCTGGCGCTGGCCCACTATCGCCCGGCAGCGATTGTGACGGGTGATATTGCTGTCAGCACTGGTGCATAACAAAAGGGCGCGGTCAGCAATGGCCGCGTAATTGCGATGAAAATTAAAGCTCTCCGTATGTTCTCGCATTATCACCTGGGTACGGTATCTCAGGGGGAAATCCGCGAGGTGCATAAAGAAATCGGCGAAGTACTGGTGAAACTGCATCTGGCCGAGGCTGTTGAGCCGGAAAAGGCAACAGACTCTGGTTCTGCGGAGCCTGCTAAAGCCAAACCAGGGGGTAAAGGTGGAAATAAGCGAGGAACAGCTGGCGCAGATAAAGGCGCATCTGAAGGTTGATGGTGACGACGAAGATACGCTTATTTCTGCCTATGCGTCGGCCTCCATCGATTATGTTGAGCGGTTCTGCGACGGTGCGCTGGTCGAAACATTAACGCCTCCAGTGGAAGGGGAAACTCAGCCCCGTGAGGTTATTTTTACTTCCGGCATCTGGGCAGCAATGCTTTTGCTGATTGGACACTGGTATGCGAACCGCGAAGCGGCAGCGCAGAACCTTTCGGAAGTTCCGCTGGGTGTTGAAGCGCTTCTGATTAGGCACCGGAGGTGGAATTAATGGGCTGCTCAGGATGTGCAAAAAGGCGTGAGTGGTTAAAAAAGTGGACGAAAATAGCCTATGAACGAGCAACTGGTAAACGCGCTGATAGCAGCGCTGAGAGAACAAACAGCAGCACAGCGAGAGCAGACGGAAGCGATAAACCGCCTGGCTGAGTCTAACGTCGCCCTGTCCGATGTAATTATCCAGTCGCTTGCCGGCGATCTCGATGAGGCGCCAGAGCAGCAAACCTATCTGAGCGGGAAACCCAGGGGGTGATATGCAGGCCGGAAAATTGCGTCACAGGATCACCCTGCAGGAACCGGTCAAAGAACAGAACCCGACAACGGGAGCCGTAATTAATACCTGGCGCGATGTCGCAACCCTTTGGGCCGAAGTCGCTCCTTTATCCGCACGTGAGTTTATCGCCGCCCAGGCCTCTCAGGGCGAAGTTACCACCCGGATAACGATTCGTTACCGTGAGGGTGTTACCCGCAAACATCGGATCCTGTTTCGTGGCCGTATCTACAACATTGAGGGCGTTTTACCTGACCCCCGGAGCGGCAGGGAATACCTGACACTGCCATGTTCAGAGGGGGCTAACGATGGCTGATGGCGTAGAAGTAAACCTGACTGGCCTCGATTCCGTCCTTGGGAAACTGGATGCCGTCTCACAGGTCACTCGCGATAAATCCGGTCGTGCAGCGCTGCGTAAAGCGGCGAACGTCATCAGGGACAGAGCGCGCAATAATGCCGCGCGGGTTGATGACCCTCTCACCAAAGAGGCTATCTACAAAAACATTGTGGTCAGCTTCAGCAGCAAGGCGTTTCGCAGAACCGGCGATCCAACATTTCGTGTCGGGGTGATGGGTGGCGCCAGGCAATACGCCAATACAAAGGCCAACGTCCGAAAAGGCAGGGCGGGTAAAAGTTATAACACTGCCGGAGATAAAGGTAATCCCGGCGGGGATACCTGGTACTGGCGATTCCTGGAGTTCGGCACAGAACATGCTGCAGCGAGGCCAATAATTAGGCCTGCACTGAATGGGGTCGATGCCGATGTGATTAACGTTTTTGCTTTGGAGCTGGAAAAGTCCATCGATCGCGCTGTGCGACGGGCGGCTAAAAAAGGAACTCCGGTATGATTGCTCCAATATTTGCAGTTTGCGCAGCCAGCCAGGCAGTCAGGGATTTGTTAGGTTCTAATCCCGTGCGGCTTTATCCGTTCGGTATGCAGGACGATAATATCGTTTACCCCTATGCAGTCTGGCAAAACATAGGTGGCAACCCTGAAAATTATCTAAACCAGCGGCCAGATGCAGATCACTATTCTCTGCAGGTTGATGTCTATGGTGATACTGACACCGACGTGATCGCCGTTGCCCGTGCTTTACGCGACGCAATTGAGGGCAAGGCCTATATCACCCGATGGGGTGAACAAAGCCGCGATCCAGAAACAATGCGATACCGCTATTCCTTCGATGTTGACTGGATAACGACCAGATAACCAACAACCCCAAACTGACCCGCCTTGTGCGGGTTTTTCTTTTATGGAGACAAAACATGTCTGTATTAACGCAAGGCACGCAGTTTTTTGTGCTCAAGTCTGGCGTGGTCAGCGAGGTTGAATGCATCACCAGTTTCAACCCCGGCGGCAACCCTGCCGATCAGATTGAAGATACCTGTCTGAGTGAGCGGGATTCCAGAACCTACAAAAAGGGGCTTAAAACGCCTGCGGCCGCAACCGTCGGGCTTAACGCTGATCCGACGAACGCCAGCCACATTATGTTGCATGGCCTCGCTGAAGCGAATGACCAGACGCCGTTAACTTTTGCGGTTGGCTGGTCAGATGGAACCAGTGTCCCGACAGCCGCCGCCTCTGGCGCTGAGGATGCTGTTGATGGTCTGGTGCTTCCATCTGATCGCACCTGGTTCATTTTCCAGGGTTACGTTTCCGACTTCCCGTTTGATTTTCAGGGTAACGCTGTTGTGACGACCTCCGCCACGATCCAGCGGTCTGGCTCTTCCGTATGGGTGCCCAAGGCCGCAGCGTAATTAATATGCCCGGTTATCCGGGCTTTTCTATTCAGGAGCTGAAATGCAACTTACTCTCGATACGTTAAAAGAAACCGGTGCTTTTACCGGGCGTCCCGTGGAAAAAGAAATTAAGTGGAAAGGCCGTGACGGGAAAGAGCATATCGCAACCGTCTATGTGCGCCCGATGGGCTACCACACCACTAAAGCTGAACTGCTGGCATACAACGGGAAATCGGACCCGATTGCTGAGCGCATTGCGGCACATATTTGCGATCAGGACGGCGCCCCAGTGTTTACCGCGGCTGACATTCTTGGAACTGCTACCCCGGAGCGTGGGGCGCTGGACGGTCCGATCGTTATGGCTCTCCTGGCTGCAATTCATGATGTAAACGAACTGGGAAAGACTACGAGCTAACCGGCGAGGATGAATTCTGGTGCGAACTGGTGATGAACGGCATCGGTGGCCGCACCATCGCAGAGGCTCAGGAGCGGATGAGTCGCAGGGAATTTCTGGTTTGGCTCAAGTACCGTGAGAAGTACGGACCGCTCAATATCATGATGCGTACCGAGTGGGGGGCTTCGCTGGTGGCTTCTGTCCTGGCTAACATCAATAAGGCAAAGAACACGCCGCCGTTCAAGGTAAGTGACTTTGCACCGCACATCAACGAAGCGCCATTATCTCTGGAAGAAGCTATGAAAAGTTGGCATTGATGACTTTTAAATCGCTGCAGTGATCACTATCATCAGTACCACAATAACCACTGGGATAGGGATATGAAGAAAATAGCGATTATGTTATTTGCATTATTGTTAACTGCGTGCGCAGCAAATCCACCTAGCCAAGTTCAGTTGCATTCGGCTGATTATGGGGTGTTACCGGATAACTATCAGCAGCAGATAAAGGATTGGTGGGGAAGGATGTTAAAAGACCCATATTCTGCTCATTATACTTTTGGTACACCAGAGAAAGCATGGTTTAAGGATGGCATTTTAGCTGAATCAGGTGGGGCTATGCGATATGGATGGCTTATTCCGATAACCATTAATGCTAAAAACTCCTATGGCGGATATACAGGTGCTGAAGCACATACTATTTTTTACTCCCATGGGAAAATAGACTCCGCTGATGCTCAGGTGAATGCGGGCTATACGGGAAAAGTTAAATAATTTTAACCAATATATAAACAAACCAAAACCTCGCTTCGGCGGGGTTTTTTGTTGCCTGGAGAAAATTAAATGGCTGGCAAGTCCCTCGGTACGTTAACAATCGACCTGATCGCTAAAGTAGGTGGATTTGTTCAGGGCATGGATAAAGCCGAAAGATCTTCTCAGAAGTGGCGCGACCAGGTAAAAAAAGACGCTAAAGAGGTAAGTTCTTCAATCATTGCTGTGGGGGCTGCAGCGGCTACCGCAGCTGTTGGTATTGGTGCTGCTGGTTTAGCCATTGTCAAAAATACAGCACAGCAGGTAACAGAGGCAGACCGCTGGGCAAAATCTCTTAAAATGTCCACCCAGGATTTGTTATCCTGGCAATATGCTGCTGAACAAGCCGGTTTAACCGGTGACAACATAGCCGATATTTTCAAAGACATTAATGATAAGGTCGGCGATGCGGTCCTGAATAAATCAGGTGAGGCTGCCCAGGCTCTGGATACTTTGGGGCTTTCAGCTCAGAAGCTGGCTCAGCAATCCCCAGATAAGCAGCTGATGGCAATCAGTGAAGCATTACAGAAAATACCCACTCAGGCCGGGAAAACCAATATTCTCGAAAGCCTGGGTAATGACCTGTCAAAAATGCTGCCGTTGTTCGATAACAACAACGAGAAGCTGAAACAGTTTATCCAGCTATCAAAAGATTTTGGTGTCGCACCACCGCAAGAAGATATTGATAACCTTGTTAAGGTTAATCAGTTCTTTCAGGATATAGAGACTAGCGCCCGCGGTCTTAAAATGGAAATTGCTTCGGGGCTGGCTAAAGTTGACCTTACGCCATTGCAGGATGGGCTTGATGACATTCGTGACGTCTTCACCGATCCTGCTGTTCTTCAGGGGCTATCAGACCTGGTTGGTGAAGCCATAAGCCTTGCCGGGGTTGTGGGGCGTATTGCTGGTGGCTTGGGGGCCATTGCTACTTATACCCGCTCTCGTATAGGTGCTGTATCAGGTAATTATAATGCTGCTGATGAAGGTGATATTGCACAGCGCATTGAATTCCTTAACAAAAGAGGGAATCAAAGTAAGGAACAAAAAGACGAATTAGACTTTTTAACTAAACGTCTTCAATTTCTTCGTGCGATAAAGTCAAGCATGACTCCGGAGCAGGTAGATAGAGGAGCGAAAGGACTCACGTCTCTTCTTTCTGATCTTGGCATTGATACGTCTAAGGATAATGATTTTTCGTTGGGCAAAGGGGAGTCTAACCAGAACCAGCCAAAAATTAAACCAAAAAGTAATCCGACTGACAACGCTTTCAAAAGTAGGCTTCTTGATTTACAGAAGCAGGCCGCCCTCATTGAAACAACCGGTAAAAAAACTGCAGAAGTAACCGAGCTGGAGAAGATTAATTTTGATATTACCAGCGGAAACCTGGAAAAATTATCAGAAGGGCAGAAGGAACAACTTCGAACTGCGGCTAAAATCCTTGATTCCAAGAAGGAAGAGTTACGGCTTAATCAGGAAAATGCTAAAGTAGCTGAATATGTTTCAGATCTCGAAAGACAGAATAAGTTAGTCCGCCAAGGGTTTGATAACCAAATAGTTGGCCGTTATTCTGGTAGTCGTGAACGTTCACGCATGCAGGATAATAATGATATTCAGCAAGATTTTGCTTCTCGACAGGAAGAGCTTTTAAATCAATTTCAGTCTGGAGATATTGATAAAAGTCTATACGATAAAAAGAAAGAAGCGCTTCAAAACTCGCTGAATGAAAGGCTAAGAATTCAAGAGGAACACTATAAGAAGTTAGATGAGTTACAAAGCGATGGTGTTGCAGGTTTCGTTTCTGGAATATCAGATCAAGCTGCTGCATATTCAAACCTATATGCAAATATGCAGCAAGTAGGTGCACAAACGTTCAGTAGTCTAACTGATATGGTAATTAACTGGGCGGAAACCGGTAAATTAAACGCTCAGGACTTTGCGGCGACATTCATTCAATCTGTTGGGGCTGCGTTACTGCAATATGCGGCTGCTCAGGTAGCAATGGCAGCGTTGAGTGCCTTCACTGCCTGGATTGGTGTTCCCTATGTAGGGCCCGTGGTGGCGTCAACCCAAGCAATAGCTGCGGCAGCTGCTGCTGGCGTGTTCATGACTGCTATCGGATCGGCGCTTCATGGCCAAGCTCATGACGGAATCGACTCTGTGCCCGAAACAGGAACCTGGCTCCTGCAGAAAGGTGAGCGCGTAACGACTGCTAAAACCAGCGCCAAACTGGATGCCACTCTGGATCGAGTAGCAAATCAGTCAACAGGCGGCGGCGCGATTTATTCGCCAAATATCAACATTCCCATAAATGGCAACCCGTCCGATGCGACGGTTGCCCTCGTGCGCAAAGCTGCTGCTGAAGGTGCTGAGCGCGGCTACCGAAAAGCTGTCAACTCGGTGACTACCGGGCAGGGTGATCTACACAGGGCACTTATGGTGAAAACCAACTCGGGGAGGAAAATTCGCTGATGGCAATCACCACGACACTTTACTACCCCGCTGATGTTCTCCCTGGGCCGTTGAAAGACGGCTTTGGAATGAAGCCGAAATCCCCGGTAAAAATCACCGAGCTCGTAACGGGGCGTAAAAGAATACGGCGTGGCTATACCTCTGTTCCTACGGAAACAGACGTAGCCTGGATTTTTACTGACGCGCAGGCCCAGGCTTTTGAGGCATGGTACCGGGATGTTCTTAAAGACGGCAGCGCCTGGTTTAACATGCCGCTACTGACGCCAGTGGGGCAAAAAAATTACGTTTGCAGGTTTAACGATATTTATGAGGGTCCTACGCCTGAAGGAGGCTTGTACTGGCGGTATTCAGCATCCCTTGAGTTATGGGAACGGCCGCTGCCGGCGGTTGGCTGGGGAGAATATCCGGAGTGGATTGTGGGGAGTTCGTTACTCGATATAGCTCTGAACAGGGAGTGGCCTAAGCATGACAGCGATTAACCGCCTTTATGCGTCCTCCGGGTCGGAGGTCATCATTGGTACGTTGCAGATCGATATTGGCGGCCAGACGCATTATCTGTGTGAGGGGTACGAGGACATTACGGCGGTTACCGAGAGGGGCGAAACCGTAACGTTTATTGCCTGTGCCATTGTCCTATCCCTTCCTGCCAGAAACGAAGACGGGACGCAGGACCTGAAGTTTATGCTGTGCAACGTCGACGGCGTTGTATCCACCGCTATACGCAAGGCCATTGATGCCATGTCCACTGCCAGCATCACGTTCAGGAAATACATTTCCACAGACCTTACAGCGCCAGCGGAGCCGCCTTACGTCATGCCGGTTAAAGGAGGCTCCTGGACACCGCTGACTGTAAACGTCACCGCCGGATTTAAAAATATGCTCGATTATGCCTGGCCACGTGACAGGTACACGTTGACGTACTTCCAGGGTCTCCGTTACTCCCGATAGGTTCCTTATGCTCAACATTGACAAATACCTGACTGTCCGCTGGCAGATGGGCGGCCGCACTTTTCCTGTTCTCGACTGCTACGGCATTGTACATGAGGTCCGCCGGGACCTGGGGCTGCCTGAATGGCCTGCGTTTGAAGGTGTGATAAAGGATGGCGATGAAATGCATATTGCCTGCAATAACTTCCGTCAAAACGTAGTGCGGTGCGAACCCTGCCCGGGTGCGGTTGCCGCCTGCTATATGGGTGGGGTAATCGGTCATCTCGGCATCGTGGTTGAGCTGAGCGGCCTGCTTTATGTGATGGAATGCAATCCCCGGCGCAACGTGACCATTCTTCCCCTGGCGCGTTTTGAACGTCAGTTTCTGAAAGTGGAGTATTACCAGTGACAATCCGCCTTTACCCGTCGCGTTTGCCTGGCGAACCGCTGGAGACGCATGAACACAGGGATACGACCATACATGACTGGATGCTCCAGCATGTCGATAACTACCGTAACGATATGGTGCAGCGTGTTACGTTTGAGGTGAATGGTAAACCGGTCCCACCGGCAGAATGGCCTTTATGCTTTATCAGTGCTGAGAGCGATGTAAAAGTTTACCCGATCCCTGGTGAGGGGGTGACGGCAACTACTATCGCTGCCTGGGCAGCGGCGGCCATCGCTGCAGCCTCGGCTGTGTATGTGCTGATCACCATGTCGAACATGGATAAAGGCGGCTATTCATCCTCCAGTGGTCTGGGGCTGGATTTAAACCCAGCCAAAGCGAACCAGGCGAAACTTGGCGACCCAATCCGCGAAGTGTTTGGCCGTTGCCGTATCTATCCAGATTATGTCGTACAGCCAGTGACGCGCTTTAATCCTGATGATCCAACGCGAATGACCGTCGAAATGATGGTTTGCCTTGGAAAGGGGAATTTCGCGTTTACGAATGGTGATATCCGTGTGGGTTCAACACCTATTTCAGCATTAGGGGACTCGTTCAGTTACAACGTTTATTCACCTGGAGCAGATGTTTCAGGAGATCGGCGAAGTGAAAACTGGTTCAACTCGACAGAGGTAGGTGGTACTTCCAGCGGGAGTGGGCTTGATATGGCGCAGACCTCTCCAGATTCGACAGATATCAACGCCGATAGTATGACCGTTTCTGGCGCATCCGTGACGTTTAACGGGCTGGATGATGGCAACGATGATGACGATGAAGGCAATGCGTTGCCTGAGTCGTGGGTTGAGGGGGCCATTGTTACGATCGTCGCACCGATGAATTTTCTGGTTTCAACCTCGTCGGGATATAGCGTTCTCGCCAGTAACTCTCTGGGTGAAATTAATCCCTATCCGGGGATGCCGGTTACCCTGGAAATCAACGGCACTGAATATGAACTGGTTATTGCAACTTATACGGCAAAGCAGGACGCGATACCCGGGGTGGGTGGAAATGCAGCCAGCCTGAAAGCAAATGCCTCCCCATCAACATATGATTACTCCGTTACCGGCCAGACTTTTACGATCACCTGGCAGGGACATGAGTACACTATTTCCCTCGTTGCAGACTATGTGAATATGTCCGGCCTGCTGATGGCGATAAACGAGGGCCTGACCGGATCAGGATTACTGGCGCAGGATAGTGGCGGTGTTGTGCTGATTGCTGAGGCATCAAGCCCCTGGCTCGGCGGAAACATTACCTCATCATCGCTCCCGGTAGCCGTTTTTGGCGACAGTCCTGTATTTACCTCCGGCACCGCGTCCAGCGGAGGCACTCCGGCAATAACTGCTAACGTTACGCTGGCGTATGGGAGTGCAACCGGAGTGGCATTTTCCGGGATACCGGAGGGAACACAACGCCTGGCGCTGGCTCACCGTGGCAACGAGTACCGCATTGCGGATGCGGACGGTACGACCGCAACGGTTCAGCGGCTGATTGATGGAGTGGTTGACCCTTTCTGGTCTGGCTTCTCACCCCGCACGATGATTGACTATCAGGCTACAGGGATCAGCGACAACAATACCTGGATGGGGCCGTTCCTTGCCTGCCCGGAATCTGAAGTGGTGGACGCTTTCGAGGTGAATTTCTCCTTTCCGTCTGGCATTTGCGGATTCGACAGCAAAGGCAAAAAACGCATCAGGCATTGTGAGTGGGAAATACAGTACCGTGTTTATGGATCTGGCTCTGGCTGGACGAGCAGGCAGGGGGTTTACGCGCTTAAAAATATCAACGGGTTGGGTTTTACAGAGCATTTTGATCTCTCTTCTCCTGGGCTGGTTGAGGTGCGCTGCCGCCGCCGCAATGAGCAGGGTAGCAATAACGCGCGTGACTCGATGTACTGGCAAGCGTTGCGTGGTCGCTTGTTGGCTCGGCCAACATCCTATGCTGGCGTCACCCTGATGGGGGTTACGGTTGAGACGGGGGGCAAATTGGCGGCTCAGTCTGACCGGCGCGTAAACGTTGTGGCCACGCGCATTTATGACTCTGGCGTAGCCCGTAGTATCTCTGGTGCGCTTTATCACGTCGGCCGTTCTCTTGGTATGGAAATGGATACTGAGGCAATAGATGCCCTGGAGCAGACTTACTGGACCCCGAACGGCGAGTATTTCGATTTTGCCACGGGTGACAGTATTTCTGCGCTGGAAATGCTTCAGAAAATCGCTGCAGCCGGAAAGAGTTATTTTCTGCTAAATACCCAGTCTGTTGCATCAGTGGGTCGTGAAGGTGTTAAACCCTGGACCGGGGCTATCACCCCTCACGAGATGGTATCCGAGATGCAGACCGATTTCGTTACGGTGACTGACGATGATTACGATGGTGTTGACGTAACCTATATCAACGGATCGACCTGGGCAGAAGAGACGGTGCAATGCCGTCTGCCTGGCAACCCAACGCCGCTGAAAATAGAGGCATACCGGGCTGATGGGGTAGGCAATCCTGATCACGCATACCAGATTGGTATGCGCCGACTGAGAAAATACCAGCTGCAGCGCATGACGCATAAAACGACGACGGAACTGGACGCGCTCTGTTACAACGTCGGGGACCGTATTGTGTTGACCGATGATATCCCTGGCAGCAACACCATTTCGTGTTTGATTGAGTCGATGACTACTGCTGGTGGGGTGACCACATTCGATGTGTCGGAGCCGCTGGACTGGACTTTTGCAAATCCACGCGTCTATCTGCGTTATCAGGATGGAAAAGCATCACGGCTGTTTGAAGCATCACCCACAGGCGACAACTATCAGGTATCCGTCCCGTATCAATCTGAGTTCGCCGATATCCTGCTGGATGATCCGATAATTGAGCCTCCCCGGTTAATTTTCTGTAGTTCTGAGAGCGACCTGTATCACGCCATTGTGTCCGAGATAGTGCCGCAGGACGATGGAACCTGCGAGATAACGGCCCGGCAATACCGTGCTGAATTTTATGACTACGACGACGCTACATACCCCGGCGACGTCGCTTAATACCAAAAATTCCCCTATTTAACTCTTTTCGCTCAAACCCTCGTTTGGGCGAACGCCTTTTTTGGAGCAAAAACATGGCCTTTGATCCGCCGATTGGCTCTTCAGCCCCTGAAGTATTATTGATAAACGCAAAGAACCTTGATTTTGCTGTGAATGACATTACAACAGCGTTCTGGAAAGACAGGTTCGGTCAGGAAAGAAAAACCTGGTATGGGATTGAATCATCTTTAGAAGTAATGCGAGCAGTACAACTGGCGGCTTTTATTTCCCAGTTCAATCAACAGGCGCAGGAGTTTGACGCGCAGATAAGCAGCCAGGCCTCACGATACGAGGCCGTGCTGCAGGAGGCAGGGAGAACAGTTTTAGGGCGTTATGAGGATGGCCCCTGGACGCTGACGAATTACAACCAGCTTATTTCCTATGGCGGAACTTTCTGGAAACTGGCGGCGTCGGTTGTTATCGGAGACGGGTATACCACGGCAGGAAATACACCCGTAAGCTGGAACGCTACTGACCGGGTTAACTTTGTTGATGTCGGGCAGGATCAGCTTCGTAGTGAACTGGGTGCAATATTTATGCCCGCGCCATCGGGAAATGCTGTGACAGATACCCTACTTCTCCAGGCTGCTCTGCGCGTTGGTGGACAGATTATTTATAACCACCCCGGTGAGTATCTGTACAACACCCATAGCGTGATTAAATCCGGTACGTCATTTCATACTGCCGCTGGTGTGAACTGGAAACAGGTAGCAGGTAAGGTTAACCCGTTCCTAGTCAATGAGGCATTTTCAGCGTCGCGTTATGCTGTAACCAGTATGACCAAAAATACCAGCGCAACGAATGTTTATCTGGATGGTTATGACATTGGGAGTCATAACTACATTACCGTCGCTTGCCCTAATCACCCTTTTATAAGGGGGGATTGGGCAGCATTTCATGGTGCAAACGAATTCGGGTATGACGGCATCATGCGTGTTATATCAGTCGTTGACGCGAATACATTTATTGCTGAAAGCCATTCAAGGATGACTGCTGATTCAGCCACAGCGAATACCGACTTCTGGAACGGGATGTTTTGCTTTAAAGCGGACACGAACATTGAAGTCGATATTCAGGGGAGGATTGACGGCAACTGGCGGGGAAACTCCACGGCATCACCGACGGATTTTGACGAGCGTGTCAAATTTATGGGAATGTCGTTCTGGGGAGTCAATAACCTTACTGTCAGGCTTAATGACGCATTTAACATCCGAAAATATTCCGTGCTGCTGGCTAACATTCGAAACGTCCATGTGCCGCGTATTAATTTTTATAACTTCTCCGATGGCCTGCATATCCAGCCGCCGTTTGTCGGTATCAGTGTAGGCACACTTGCCGGGGCAACAGGTGATGACCTGCTGGCGCTGACGAACGGTGACTATGAGGCGTATCAGCTCAGCCGGGGACATGGGTATAGCATCTATGTTGATCACCTGATGCCGCAGAACGCCCTGACGGCATTAAAAGCGGCCGGTGCACCGGGTTATAAATTTTGGGATATTGATATCGGTTCTATTTCAGGATCGGTGCGTCTGCAAATTATATCGGCCATTCGTGATGGTATTCTTTCCTACACCGATATTGGACGTCTCCGCATTCGTTCGTGTGCCTGTGTGTCGCAGACGAAGGACGATTTTTATCTGAACACGGATAAAATGGAGAGCTTCATTATTGATGACTATGAAGTATGCTCGCTAAACAGCGGCACCTGGTGCATCACGATGGGGAATCGTTACGGCATCACCGGCAATATCAAGCACATCGGAATTAAAAATATCCGCTATAAAGATGGCGTGTCGTTAAAGTCAATTGCGTACATCGGAAATAACTGCAGTGTTGGTTTAATGGATCTGCATTTCGCTAACGCCACACCACTTAACGGCGCTGAGGCTGTTGTACACACTGAGCAGGCAAGAACGCAGAGCGGTGATGCCGGTGAGTCTGCCGGCGGATTTATTGATACCCTCAAAATCTCGGGTAAATTTACCTTCCCGAATGCCGGTATTGGTCGGCTTTTTTGGGCGCGGGCGTTGTGGAACAGAGTTCTACTGGACAACTTTGTGATGGAAAACGGTGAACGCGCGATCCATGAGAACCTTGTCACGGGCAACAAAGGCAAGATTTTCTGCAATAATGTCCATGTTAAAGGGGCAAGCGGTTTCTGCAATACCTATAACGGGGTTGAGGCATATCACGCGTCTACGCTGTTGGAAACATTAAATCAGCCGTACTGGTTACGCGATGCCTCGTCAGTACTGAATATCTATGGCGCTGTTCAGACACTCAACGGCAAAGACGCCTGCCGCGTTGATGCAGGAAAGTACTATGCGAAGGGCCTGGACGTTCCTGTTAATTTGACTGATTATCCGCCAGCGGGTAATCACGGTGACGTCGTGTTCAATACAAATCCCGTGGGCAATCCTGTAGGACGATATCAGTTCAACGGCGCCAATAATACCTGGGAGCTGGAGAACAGGGCAAGCATCAGTCAGTCACCATCTGATGCCTCAGCAACGACCTACGGTCCGGTATGGGGCCGTGGGTTCAACTGGGTTCAGACGTTAACGCAGGACGTACAGTTTACTTCCAGCGCTGCCAACCTCTCAACGCTCAATCGCGGAGATAAAATCCGCCTGTATCTCACACAGGACGCAACAGGGGGAAGGGCTGTAACGTTTAGCTCTGCATACAAATTCCCGGTTGCATGGGTGAACGGTGGCGCAGCAGGCCAGCATACTATCGGCGAGTTTGTCTACGACGGCCAGTTCCTGGTGCTGGAGCGGGCCAACGTCTGGTACTGAGGTGAGGCCAGGGAAGGCCATCGCGAATATTGAGGGTTTTGTGACGATGTGATAGCGTATGTTACACATGGAAATAGTGGTATACAAAAAGTGACAATCATAATTTATTCAGTTCTTTTTTTGGTTATGGTTTATGGCAACTACTTTGTTTGTAGAAAAGTAGGGATTTCAGAAAATACATATAAATACAGATCAATGGATGGGTTGAGGGGGATTTGTGCAGCCCTTGTCATCTTCCATGATTTTTACTGGCGTGATGGCTCTAGCGATGACCTGTTCTGGTCGATGGATTATCTCAGTCCCACAATGAAATCTCTGGCAATGCTGGTAGGTCATTTGCCCGTCGCTGTGTTTTTTATGATTTCGGGCTTTTTATTCTTTTTTGTCGCATCAGCCAAAAAGCCGATTATCCCATTTTTCAGGGGTAGAATACTGAGGATTTATCCACCGGTACTATTTTCTTTGCTGCTGGCAATGCTGGCGCTCTTGTTTGTTCAAGGTGACGGTTCATGTGCGGTGGGGGTCTTTAAATATATCCCAACACCCATAGGGTTTATATCTGACGGGGCTGTCTGTGGTTTGAAAATGGCATCTGTCAACTCTGGAATTTTATGGACGCTTATATGGGAATGGCGATTATATGTATTTGTTCCGGTTCTCATGTTGCTGATGAATTTTTTTAAGAATGATTTATTGGTTATACTTGGTCTTCTTGCAGTGACTATTGCGTTATGGGTTACAGGGAAAATGGATGATATGAGTGATTCCTATCTTATACTATTCATTTCCGGTTTCCTCTCAGCGATTTTGTCTCGAAAAGAAGTCAGTGAGAAAAATCAGTTTGTTCTTTTTTTCTCAGGGATGGCTTTATTTTTACTTTGCCTGGCAATAACTAAACACGTTTATCACCCCTTAACCGTTTTGTCATTAATCCCGTCGTTTTGGGCTGTAGCCAGTGGTTTTTCGGTCTTTGGACTGTTAACAAACAGCAAATTACAGCTACTTGGCGTAACCAGTTTCAGTGTCTATCTGAATCACGGTGTATTCCAGTTCATATCAAAACATTATCTTTATGATTTTGGTTTTTATCTATGGCAAACGATCTCTGTTGTGCTGATAGCAATAGCGGCGCCATTCCTTTACAAATATATAGAGTTAGCATTCCAGGCCAAGAAGCTCCCGTCAACTTCACTTATGGTCAAACCTTAGAACCTGTCTAAGCGGCTGTCATGAAAATTGATAGCCGCAGCCTCTTTGATCTGCCTCCTGAATGAAATTACTGTATGCATGACCAGTATTTATCGGAGGGCAGATCATGCTTCGACAGTCGGATATCGCCGCGGCTTTCCGCGAGTCCATTTTGCGCAGTTCCAAGGGGTTCCAGTACCTTCACACCCGCGACTTCGTTACCGCACTGCGCCGGCGCGGCATTCACTTTACCGAGGTGGAGGCTAACGCCTGGATCGCACGCGAGCAGACGTATTTCGTCGATAAGACGCCGGACCATAGCGAAAACAGGCTGTGGATGATGGCCAACATGGGGAGGGTGATCTAATGGGATTCCCTTCACCCGCGACGGACTACACGGAACAGCGATTAACGGTTAACTCGATCTGCAATGTAGGCCCAAACACGCTAGTTTTCGAGCGTTCTGGTGGTTACGTTGTACTGGATATCTCCCTGAAGCCAAAGCAGGGTAGTCAGGTTCTGATCCAGCACGGCGGCGGGACGGAGCTTACCACGCTGAGAGGAAAGTCACTGATTACCGAAGACGGCGAAGCGATCGAGGGCGAGGCTCTGGACGATGTTACAGTTGTCGGGGTGGTGACATTCGTCATCAATCGAGCTTGGCCTACTGATGACGAATGTCCTGTCATATAAAGTCAACGGATTGTGTGTACATAAATGAGTACAGTTAAAGTGACTTGTTTTGATGTTTATCTTTATAAAACAATATATTAAATTGTTTTATAGCTATATCCATTTAACTAAGGGGACATAGAACTTACTGATTTTTAAGCGTTCAGCTTGTGTTGCATGTTATCCTATCATTCCCCGTACCATCAAGCATTTCATTCCTTTTATTTCCTTTCCGTTCGCATCGATTCGCTTAGAAAATCACTTCGTTCACTTGCCATTGCGTACACATTGAGTACAGAATGCAGAATTTCAGTGTGTACAGGATACAGAGCCGTGGCCCTTAGTGATACCAAACTCCGTAGCATCAATGCTAAGCCATACAGCGGCGCAGCTGAGGTCACAGATGGTGACGGGCTGAGTGTACGCATAACTCCTACAGGCACGATCACATTCCAGTTTCGTTATCGCTGGAACGGTAAGCCCGTTCGCCTCTCCATTGGCCGCTATCCCGCTATGTCTCTCAAGGAGGCGCGCGTAGTCGTCGGTGAGATGCGCGAATTGTACCTCAAGGGGCTTAACCCGAAAAATTATTTTGCCAAAGAAGATGGCGAGCTGACTCTCAAAGAGTGCCTGGATCAGTGGTGGAGCAAGTATGTTGAAACGCTGAAACCTAACACTCAGACGCTGTACAAGTCAGTTGTGTACAACACGATGTACACAGAATTCCCGGACGCTCCGGTAGTTAACATTCCTGTTTCTGCATGGGTGCGTTTCTTTGATAAGCAGGAAAAGAAGAACAGCAAAAAGGCCAGGGTGCTTCTTCTACAACTACGTTCTGTAATGAACTGGTGTATCAGCCGCCAGTTGATCCCATCGTGCGAAGTCCTGAAGCTTAGTGTTAAGACCATTGGTAAAAAACCTGATGTGGGGAGCCGGGTTCTGACGTATACCGAACTGGCTAAGATTTGGTTAGCTCTTGAAAACAACAAAATCGTTACGTCTAACAAGGTTCTTCATCAGCTGCTTTTGCTGTGGGGAGCCAGGCTATCAGAGCTGCGCCTTGCTACCGCCAGCGAGTTCAATATGGATGATTTGATTTGGACAACTCCATCGGAGCATTCCAAGATGGGGAACGTGATTCGTAGGCCTATTTTCGATCAGGTAAAGCCTTACGTTGATAGGCTGCTAAATGCTGGAAACGATGTTCTGTTTCCCGGCCAGGAACTGGACAAGGCAATAGATCGTTCGTCAGCAAATCTCTACATGAAAAAATTAAGGGATAAAATTGATATACCAGAATGGCGAACGCACGACTTCCGGCGGTCGCTGGTTACCAATTTGTCAGGAGAAGGGGTTATGCCCCATGTGACCGAAAAGATGCTGGGGCATGAACTGGGTGGGGTGATGGCGGTGTATAACAAGCACGATTGGCTGGTGGAACAGAAAGAAGCGTATGAACTATACGCAGACAAAATTTTTTGGCATATTAAAAAATTAGATTGAGGCTAATTATTTGGCTACACTAGCAATAATGTTTCTACACACATATCTAGTGGTTTATCTATCATACCACAGAAAATATAATTTATTTTAATATAAGGTTCTTTATGTCTAAAAATAAAGTATCACCTCAAACGAGCTTTGAAGAAATGGTTTGCGGTTATGTTATGCCTATCTCAGATACCCCTGATTATCGCTCAGGGCACTGGGAGGATATAAAGTCAATGTTGGATGAAGTTACTATATCTATAGGGTTTAAAGAAAGTAGAATAGTTAGTACCGGTCTCGATGTTTCAACAATACATAAAAGGATTGTAAATAATATTTACAATGATGACATAATAATATGTGATGTAAGTTCTCGAAATCCTAATGTAATGTTTGAGTTAGGGATGAGGATCGCCTTTGATAAACCGGTGGTAATTATTAAGGATAATGCAACGCAATACTGTTTCGATTCTGGCACAATAGAGCACCTCGAATATCCTAAAGATATGAGATATTCTGAGATCGAAAAGTTTAAGACTCTATTAAAACAAAAAATTGAAAATACCATAGAACATCATAAATCAAATCCTGAAGAAAGTCCTATATTAAATAGTTTTGGTTCATTTACTGCGATTAAGCCTAATCTCCCTGAAATGAGCGAGGCTGATTTATTTAAGTCAGACTTACAAGAGATTAAGTATCTTTTGGCTAAGAGCTTAAGAAATCAGAATGACTTATGGAATGGAACAACAAACTGGATGAAAGAACAGTTCCCTAAAGAAATGTTCGGTAGTACCGATGAAGAGATTTTTACAAATGTAACCTCAGTGCCAGGCATAAAAGTAGAGGGTGTTGATGATAAGTATGTTTATGTTTTAGCCCGAACAGCAACGCCACTGAAGGTACTGTTTCGCAAATTTGGGACAAGCGCTTCACAAAATTCACTAGGATTGAATGATTGATATAAGAGGTTGGTGGTTTTGTTTCATTAAAAATCACCAACCAAGAATTATGTAGTGCAATGTAAGTGTAAAAATTTATTGCTTGCACCTTACTATATTAACTATGTGCTTGTTATCATCTTTTTCTATTAACTCCTCCTTCCTCTAGCCATGTTGTTACTGCTTTACGGCTATATCTTGTAGGGTACGTTAAAACAGGTTGTGGAAAATTACATTCTTTACGTAGTCTCCATATGGCTGTTTTTTTCTTGCCCAGTAATTCGAACACTTCTTTCTCATCCATAAAATCTGTAGAAGTCATAAGCACCTCATTCAAAATTACCGTTAAAAATACACGTTCCACACCCACCGCGAGCCCCTTCAGTACAAACATCACAGCGGTCTACTTTTTTACGAGGTCGTTCTTTGATGTGCTGCCTAGGCTCCCCGTCTTTTGGCTCCGGCCATGAGCGCTGCTTGTTTACCGCCAGCTTTTCGATCATCGCTTGGGTAATCTGCTCATCAGTGATGCCTGCACGACGCTGCGCATCCCACAGCAGGAACTGCATATCAGCCCACTCCGACAGGTCGCCAGGCTCGGCAGCGGCTTCCAGTGCTTCTTTGCTGAGGTGCTTCAGCTGGCCAACCGGGCCGACATTGCCGAAAGTTGCCTGCGACCACTCGGCATGCGCGATGCGTACCTGGTCACGTTCCGACGCTGGCTGCGCGTGGCGATAGAGCGGGATTGTGTAACCTTCGACAGCATTCCGCGCCCGATCAGCGGGCCACGCACGAAGATAAAGCCCTGTCGCATGCATGTTCAATATTTCGTGCTTCTCGGTGAACGCCACCGGCTCGCTGTCCATTGCGGCCAGCGCCATGCGGGCCAGCTCTTCCGCTTCTTCAGCTGGCAGCATTACGTTACTTCCGGCGCCGTAGGTTTCACGCCATGATTTAATTTTTGCCAGGCGTTCTCTGGTTATGGTTGATTTGGTCATTGGGCTATTCCTCCACGCTAATATCTACGGAAACTTTCATCTTCCCTGCGGTGACCTCAAAGCCAGTAACATCCGCATTAAGCATGTATTCCGAGATAACAAGGGCGAGTAGTTTCAATTTGGCGTCGGTGTTGTTGCCGTTCAGTTCTTCCAGGAGCTCGACAACCGGCTCCATGTGTTCACCCATTTTCATCACTCAGCCTTCACCTTGATGCCAGCCGTATGAGCCGCCAGGCATTTATTGAACCCGTCGTTGTTATTAGCCAGCCCAAGATTCCAGCCAGCAGTTAAGCCAGCTCTGTAGGCGCTCTCCTGCAGGTTTTCTACATTGACGGCGCGGGACTCGTCATCCAGCGGTGGCAGATCTGGAGTGTTCACGCCAAACAGCGCCGCCAGCGCTCGATAGTTCTGCTCGCTGTGATAGCGACCTTTGCAGCGGACCAGTTTCTCGGCTGCTGCGTTGATGGTCTGCGCCTTCTCCAGCGCCTCTACCAGCGCGAGGATGTTGGCAGGGTTAGCCAGGGCGATGTATTTTGCGTCTTCCTCACGCCAAATGCTCTGGCGGGCAAACCCCCACCAAACTACAGCCTCAGCTAGAAATTCTTTATCGCTGGTATCAATGCCGTAGTTGCCGTCTTCACATGGCTTGTCATGTACATACCACGGACCCGGAGTCGCTTTCTCTGCAGCAGCCTTCATACGCTGCGCCAGTTCGGTGATATCAGTTGTCATGCTGCACGCTCCGCCTTCTGCTTGTTGTATACGGCCCAGCTCAGGGCATCTAGTTTGCGCTGACCGGCTTTGTCGAAGAGGTGAATGCCGTTTTTGCAGGCGTGCTCGGCCTTCACCTGCTCTTCCAGTTGAGCCAGTTGCTCATAGGTGAGCGTTGCCAGCTTCAGGCGGTTCCAGCCGAAGCTAGGGATTCGGTTTGTCATTCTGATGCTCCCTTGCGCAGCGAGTCTGCCAGCCACTGCAAATTCATGATCTGCACGCCGATATTGATGAACTTCTTCTCCAGGTGAGCGATGGCCTTCTCAACTCCGCGCGCCTCGGTCTCTGCAACAATGCGATCGGTGGCGGGGATATCTTTCAGCGCATAACAAACATCGTCAGTGCTGCACGGATCATCCTTTCCGCAAACCTCGCAGAAGTGAACCGAATGACTATGGTCTATAATGGCGTTCTTCAGCGCCATATTCTCCGCCGCCAGTAGCCGTACCTTTTCACGCAAACCATCAGCGCAGTTATGGTTACCGTTTTTACCGCGATGCCATGAAAAGCCGCAATCACAGTGAAACACGTTCCCGATCTCTTTTATGTTCATGCTGTCCACCATTCAATAAACATGCAGATACCAACGGTTACTACGGCAATCAGCACCCAGCAGATCACATCGAACAAGGCGGCGAACCGACGTAGGGTGTATTTGCTGTAATTCTCAGGATCAATATTCATACCGCCTCCCCAAGTACCCAACGAAGTGCGCTTGCATACTCACCCTCGGCTGATTCCAGGGCTTTGATGATTTCTTTGCGGGTTTTCAGGCGCGGCTTTGCCTCGCCGAGGATCTGACGCTGACGCCGGGCTTTTTCATGGCCGGTTGTGCCAGCAGTTGCCGCTTCTATTTCAGAGACCTTCTCCCGCTGCTCTTCGGGTTTAAGAGATGCCAGCTGACGCGCCTGGGTAACGGTAACTGTGCCAGCCTCTACCGCTTCCCTGACGGCCTGAGTGGCATCGAGAAGGGAGAGCGTTGCACGAACGGTCTGAACGCTGCAGCCAAACAACACAGCAATGTCGTCCTCATCGAGCCCGCGGTCGAGCGCATCTGACATTTTTTTAGCCCGGCCAAGCGGCGTATCAGGTCGGCGAATTTCGTTTTCGCTTACCATGTATTTAGCCATCTGATTTGCTGATCCGCGCTTAACGACCCCAGGAACAAGCAGTGGGGCTTTGCCCTCTTTCAAAAGAAGCTTATTTGCCTCCAGGGTATGTTTTACGCGCTGACGGCCTACAACTACGCAGGTGAGCCCCGTTTCAGGGTCTTTCCAGACGATGATAGGTTCCAGTACACCCAGCTCTTTGATGTTCAGAATCATTCCTTCGTCGATAGGAAGGTGGATCCGTTCATCGTAAAGCGGGTGTGTTTTGTCGGTAACCAGGTGCAGGCTTTCAGGTTCGAACGTTAAAACGTTCGTTTTGCCGCTGGCGCCGTATACAACCTTTGAGTCTTTAGCCATCAGAGAGCCTCCACGTTACGGAAGCTGGTGGGGGAAATTGCTTTCAAATCGCGCATTGCTTCGAGGACATGCAGATTTATGCGCTTCTTGGTATATCGCTCAGTAATACGATCACACTCCTTCGCCCAGGATTTGACCTCTGCGAGAAGGGCGTCACGTTCGGTGCGCGTCTGGCGCAGAGCTACATTCGACACATCGAGGACGGTAGCCAGTTCCCTGATGATTGCTGCCTGTTCTGGTGGCATAGTTTTGGCTATTTCGTACGCCTGTTTAATCAGTTGTTTTGCTGTCTTAGCCATCTTTTGTTCTCCATCTGACGCGCTGCAACGCGTAAATTTAGGGTGCAGCAACCCAACCCATGAGAATGGGTTAGATGCTTGGTAAATTTATCGCTTAGCTTCGCCGCCGAGAGCTTTGGTCAAATCAGAAATCAGAGTACTCATTTCACCTGTCATGAGAATGAAATCTGCATCGAACCGCTGTGCTACATCCTCACGATCGATATCATCATTTTGAGATACGAGCTCATCAGCGAATTTAATACGCTTAATGGATACGTCGTCACAAAGGGTAAAGCGAATACGATCCTGCCAATCGAGGAATAATTTAGTGACAACCTTTCCAGCTTCGATGTGGGTATGAATTTCGTCACTTACGAGGTCTTGTTTCTTGAAGCGTCCAATACCTCCGGCCTCCAAAACAGCTTTAATTTCTGCTTCATCACCCAGATTAAAACCATTAGGCGCGCTGCCTGAACGAACCCATTCAGTCATCGTTAGCTCGACAGGCTCTTCCATTGTCAAAGGAACGACGGGAAGAGATCCCAGGGTCTTGCGCAGGAGTGCCAGGGCATCTTCAGCACTGCGCGCACTGGAGGCATCGACTATGACCAGGTGATCGGTGGTATTCACCCAGATTCGCGTGATGATGTTCCGTGAGAAAGCCCTGGGGAGAAGACTATGTAAAACCTCATCGCGTAGAGCATCCTTTTCAGTCTTTTTCAGACGTCGCGCCTGTTCTGATTCAAGCTTAGAAATTTTCTTGTTGAGCTCATCGGTAATGGTTGGGCGTGGGATAATTTTCTCTTCCCGGCGGATCACGAGCAGAAGCTGACCGCTAACAAAATGAAATAGCTGGTCAGAATACTGTCCAAGGGGAGATACCCAACCGGATTTAGCCATATCCTGACTCCCGCAAGGAGAGAAACGGAATGGTTCAAGCTTGTCTGCCAGATCCGCGATGGTGTGTTCTTCCACGATGGTAATATCGCGAGAGAGCCGGTAAATAAGAGCATTTTTGAAGAAGTTCATTTCGTTTCCTCGATCCGCCACTGCAATGGCATCAGGTTAGTTATCTCCACACAACAAAAAGAGCACTACCGCGTTCTGCCGTTCCATCCTGGCTTTTGGTACCGCAACGGCTGCGAGATATTTTTTGCATGCCAGCGCTCTTTTGGTTGTACCCTCGTCTCTTCCGAGGCGTCACACCTTTTCGCCACGCTGGTGGGGCGCACGTCGTGCCTGAAACACTTAGCTTGCACATACCGGTTATTCTGAAAGGCATGGATAAAGGGACTCTCAGGCCGCTGCGGCACATGTGCCATATGCCGTAATGCTCACTACCACATCAGAGCATGTAACTACCGGTACTCGTGATGTGATTTAAATGTACCTTTAGTTACCAATATGGTCAAGAGAGCTATGTACTTTTTGTTACCTGTAGATTGAAAAAAAAGCCAGAAGGAGATCTGGCTTTAGAAATGAGTAATTTAAATGTTTTGGGTAATCTGAACCACTTTACCAACAATCCGGCAATTACCATCTATCGGGATGGGTTTAAAGGCAGGGTTAAGTGGCATCAAGTATGCGAAAGGGCTATCCCATACCAACTTTTTAACGGTAGCTTCAGCAGAGCCGTCGAGTATTGCCACTACAATTTTTCCGTAAAGGTCATCCAGTTGACCATAGTGCGGTTCAACAATAACGATCGATCCTTCTGGGATGGATGGCAGACCATGAGGGTTAGTCATAGACTCCCCGCGAACTACCAGTCCGAATGCTTCATTAGAAACGTTTGCAGTGGTTTGCGTCCATGAAATCACATCAGAAAGCCTTGAGCATGCATAAGTATCAGTCCACATCCCAGCTTGAACCGCGGAGATAATAGGAACTGCCGTGGGTGGCTTAAGGAACGGAATAACTTTTGTATCATCCGGCGTTTCCTCACCTCGACCGTAAAGAATCCATTCTGGAGTTGTCTGCAGCGCCACCGCCAGCTGATGGAGATTCTCACCATCAGGTTTAGTAGTGCCGCTCTCCCATTTTGTTACGGAAACACGGCTTACCCCCAAGCGTTTAGCTAGGGTCTGCTGTGTTATGTCGAGCTGGACTCGACGGGATCTTATTCGGTCTTTCATCTCTGTTTTCATGTAACCAATGTTACATGGATTCCCTGTAACTGTTGTTTGCTATTTAATGTACCTTTTGTTACCTTTAAGGCGTAAGTTAACCAGGAGGAACCATGCGTAAATCAGAAGTTATCGAACACTTCGGAGGCGTATCAAAAACCGCAAGTGTTCTTGGTATTTCCCACCCGGCAGTTTGCCGATGGGGTGAAGTCATCCCTCAAAAACAAGCATTCGTCATCGAACGAATTACGAAAGGCAAGCTGAAGTACGACGCCAGCCTTTACCAAAAGGCTACAGATTCAGCTGCTTGAAAGTAACTACAAAAGGAAAATCAATATGGTAGAGCCAAACCTCAAACAAGCCGTCAAAGCGATGTGCAAAGCATATCCAGGTGGGCGCGAAGCAATGGCTGGCGCACTGGGAATGACGGTGACGCAGTTTAACAACAACCTTTACGAGAAAAACGGCTGTCGTTTCTTCGAAGTCAGCGAGCTGGAAGCGATGGAAGACATTTCCAACACGTCGTTACTGGCTGGCTACTTCGCTCGCCGCCGTGGTGCGCTGCTGGTGGATGTTCCGCACCTTGAAGAGCTGGATCGCGTGGACTTGTTCAGCCGGGCAATGCGTACCTCTGCCGCCAGGGGACAGGTTGATCAGATTATCGAACAGGCACTTGAAGATGGCGTTATTGAAAGGCACGAGGCCGAAGAAATCATGGTGCATCACCGCCGCCATCTGGCAGCTCGCGAAGAAGAGATTGCCGCAATTATCACGTTATTTTCACGCAAAAAGAAGTGACGCCAGCGAGTTGCAGCTCCTGGCGTCGTGGCGTGTCGTTATCAGTGGAGATTACTAACGCATGAACAGTCTACCAACACAGTACCGCAGGTCGCAACTTGTGGCGCGGCCGGTTCCTGGTGGAGCAGGGCCGGTGCAGTTCGTGTATGGGGTAAGAGTACCCGGTGGGATAGAACCTGTCTGCTACCAGTTTGCTCAATGGGCGGTAGATGACTTTAGAAGTCAGGCGGAAAGCGTATGCGAGAACTTAACCGATGGTTCAGAGATCACTACAGCGTCCCGGTCAGGGTCATACGCTGGGAGCCCCAAACACAGCGCGTTATATACCTGCGCGAAGGGTATCAGCACGAGTGTTTCAGCCCACTTGAACAGTTCAAACGAAAATTCAGGGAAATAGAGGGGTCTTATGAGCCTGTTAATGCCATCAAGGCCGATAGTCATCAATCCTGACCTTGCGTACAGCATTGGCCTGAATGAAGCCATTGCGCTGCAGCAGGTTAATTACTGGCTGCAGGAAACTAACTCAGGGCTGGAGCGTGACGGCGTACGCTGGATCTACAACACGACAGAGCAATGGCTGGAGCAATTCCCCTTCTGGTCTAAGTCGACGCTGAAGCGCACATTCGCCCGCCTTAAGAGCCTGGGCGTGCTTAAAGTTGAGAAGTTGAACAAGTCCCAGCGCGACATGACGAACTACTACACGATCAACTACGAGAGCGAGCTTTTAGATGAGGTCAAAGTGACCAAATCGAAGAAGTCAAAATGCACCGTTCCATCAGGTCAAAATGACACGATGGAAGAGGTCAATGTGAAACGCTCCACCGGGTCAAAACGAACCGCTGTCATCAGGTCAAATTGGCACGATGATCTTACAGAGAATACAACAGAGAGTACTACAGAGATTACAGGTAAAGACTCTTGTCCGGTTGCGCTGCAACCAGACCAGACAGATCCGGCAGATCTCGTTCTGGATCATTTCAATCGGGTAACCAACTCGACCTATGGCAAGGGGGGACGAACCAAAACGACGCTGGGTTATATCCGGGGACGCCTGGCTGAAGATTACAGCCCTGAAGACCTGATGCTGGTGGTTGACTACCTGAACGCGAAATGGGCTCAGGATCCGAAGATGAGCGACTACCTGCGGCCCAAAACGCTGTTTGCTCCCGAGAACTGTGTCGAATATTTCGACAAGGCCAAAAAATGGGAAGCAGCCGGACGCCCAGCCTGGACTGGAGGAAAGTGGGTTAAACAAGACACGGCGTTCAAGTCCAGTTATTCCGATGTGGATTATTCAGTCCCAGCGGGGTTCCGTTCATGAGCAAGCCATTTCTGAAATGGGCTGGTGGAAAGTATACCCAGCTGGCTGACCTGTTCGTGCATATCCCGGCAGGGAAACGTCTGATAGAGCCATTCGTGGGTGGTGGGTCGGTATTCCTGAACAGTGAAAAGCACGTAGATTACCTGCTGGCGGACGTTAATCCGGACCTGATTAATCTGTATCAGATGTTAGCGGTGGTGCCGGATGAAGTGGAATTGAAGGCCCGCTGGATGTTCGAGCACATGCGGTCACCAGATGGCTATGAGCTGATCCGTTCCGAGTTTAACGCACAGACGCTGGATGCTACTGAACGCGCAGCTGCATTCCTGTATCTCAACCGGCATTGCTTCAATGGCCTGATGCGCTACAACCAGGCGAACAAGTTCAATGTGGGCTGGGGAGGCTACAAGGCCCCGTATTACCCGATGGATGAGATGAAAGCCTTCGCGGCTATGGCGCATAACTGCGTATTCATGGCCGCTGACTATCGCCGAACTATCAGCCTGGCAGGGAAAGGGGATGTGGTTTACTGCGATCCGCCTTACGAACCGATGCCGGGAACAACCGGATTCACCGCCTACGCCGCTGGTGGTTTTAGCTGGGAGAACCAGGTGGACCTGGCGAAGCAATGCGTATCTGCCTTTCACCGTGGGGCTCGGGTAGTGATTTCCAACTCATCCGCACCGAAGGTTCTCGACCTGTACCGGGAGCATGGTTTTAACCTGCAATTCATCAACGCGCGCCGTTCGATCTCCTGCAAAAGCAGTACGCGGGAAGTCGCAAAAGACGTTGTAGCGATCCTTTAAGGGGGCTAAATGAAACTGACTTTACCATTTCCACCAAGCGTAAATAGTTACTGGCGTGCTCCGAGCAAGGGACCGCTGAAAGGCAGGCATCTTGTAAGCGAGACAGGGCGCAAGTTCCAGCAGGCAGCGAGAGCGGCGATTATTGAGCAACTGCGGGCCGTTCCCCGGCCATCCTCTGATCTGGCTGAGGTTCACATAGTGTTGTATCCGCCGGATCAGCGCCGTCGGGATATCGATAACTACAACAAAGCGCTGTTCGATGCCCTGACTCTAACAGGCGTCTGGGAAGACGACAGTCAGGTTAAGCGCATGCTGGTGGAGTGGGGGAACATCGTGAAGAAAGGGAAAGTAGAAATCACCATCCGACGTTTTCGTGCAGTTGCCTGACGTGGAGATGATATGAGAGCACTACTAACCCCTGAGATTGCCCCACGTATGGGCGTTGTTCTTCTTCGCCCAGGTGCTGATCTCATGCCGATGTTCAGGAGAGGACGGGTACTGATTGAGCCTGCACCGGAAAAATACAGCGACTACGCAACCGGCGCCATCCCTCCCGCCACGCAGCCACTGGCAGAAGACCCGGTTTTGATACCTGTATTCGAAAACAAAGACGTCATTCTGCGCGCGGGTGGTATTAGCTCGCTGGAGGCCGAGCTGGAGCGTCGTTTTGAATGCCAGTACCCGCACGGTTCGTGGCACAGCGAAAATTTTACGCTGTTCCGGCATGAGCCTGGCAGCATCCGCCTTTGCTGGGCCTGCGATAACCTGCTGCGTGATCAGTACACAGAGACGCTGGCAGGCATTGCGCGTGAGAACCTGGTATCCTGGCTGATAACGGTTATCCGCTCACAGCTGGGGTTCAACGAAGGCCATCAACTGACTATCCCCGAGTTGTGTTGGTGGCTGGTAATAAACAATCTGGCGCACGTCATCCCTGAATCGCTGGCCCGGAAAGCCCTGCGATTGCCGGAAATAAAGCATCAGCCGGTGATGAAGGAGAGCGATATTGTGCCGGAGCCAGCGGCGAGCGAAGTGGTGCAGAAAAAGGTTCTCGGTCTTCGCGTAGATCCTGAAACGCCGGAATCATTCATGCTGCGACCAAAGCGCCGCCGCTGGGTAAACGAGAGCTGGACGCGCTGGGTTAAGTCTCAGCAGTGTGTCTGCTGTAACAAACAAGCAGATGATCCCCATCACCTGATAGGCCACGGACAAGGTGGAATGGGAACAAAAGCGCATGACCTGTTTGTGTTGCCGCTTTGCAGAGCGCATCACGACGAGTTGCACGCTGACACCGTGGCATTTGAGGAGAAGCACGGCTCACAGCTGGAGCTGCTGTTTCGATTTCTGGATCGTTCGCTGGCAATTGGCGTGCTGGCATAGTGGAGAACGCATAATGATTAACCCGTCCGAGGTTGGAAAAGCTGGTGAAATGGTCAGGCTGAAAACGCTGGAGGCCATCTGGATTCAGGGGAAGCTGCGCATGTGGGGCCGCTGGTCCTACATCGGCGGCGGTAGTGGCGGCAATATGTTTAACCAGTTACTGGCCTCCGGGAAAGTCACTAAAACAGCCATCAACGAAGCATTACGCCGGATGAAGAAGTCTGGCATCTCGAAGCCAGAGCTTGAGGCGTTTTTTCGTGAAATACTCGCGGGGAAAAACAAAAGCGGCCTGGCCTTCTGCACAGACGATGAGGGACTGCTGATTGATAAGGTACTGGGGGCAGTCCTTATTACGGGTGGTCACAAAGAGCTTTATCACCTGCTGGTGGAGCATTACCGGTTACGGAAGAGCAAACGCCGCATAGCGGAAGAGCTCTATGAAAAGCATCCCGACTGGTGCTTTATGACCTGTAGACGCAGAGTTGATACGTGGCTTAGTTTGGCGGAATCGATGCTGTACGCACCAATGTGTGACGCATTCGGCACAAATGGCGACAGATTTTACTTGCAAAGTGAGCCAGAAACTGCTTGAATTGTGATAGGCTCGGGACGTTAAAGCGAACTGAGCAGCATGAAATAAATTAAAGGCCCAAGGCTAACCCCCTTGGGCTTTGTCATTTCTGCACTCCGGTCAGGGCTCTTGGGTATAGACGTGCTGCACGATACGTTAAAGCCCTCTGCGCAGAGCCCTGAACCAGATTGCTGGTTTAGCTCAGAAGGTAGAGCGCCTGCCTTGTAAGCAGGATGTCAGCGGTTCGATTCCGTCAACCAGCACCAGAACGGCAGAGGGGCCAGCGTCTGAAGCGAATCCCGATCACAATGCGTAACTTATCTAGGGGAAGCTATGCAGCAACCATATTTTTTTAACCCGGGCATGACCACTCAACAGCTTGAAGACTGGCTTGGGCAACAGAAAATCTATCTTGCCCACTTCAACCGTCTGATAGCAGAAAAAGCCGCTCTTGAGGAGCGGTTGAGTCAGATCTCTGTGGAGATTGGGCGAGTCGCTACTGGTAGCTTTGAAGGAATGCTGAGTTTTCCCTGGGATCCCAGTCCTCTTGTGGAAAATCCTCAACAGGATAGTGGCCAGTCGGCAGATTGAGTGACGCCAGGACAGCGGCAGCATCTTCTGACATATAACTGGGCTTTAGTTGACTGGCAATGATAAAGAGACAGTCGTTTAGCGAGAGTCTTCTAATCTCTTCAGGTTTCCACTTGGTCATTTCGAAGATAAGGTGATGAAGAGCCTTATCGTTATCAAGATAATAATAATCCGATGAAAAATGTTTCCTGTACTCATCGAGAATACATTCAAGAGTGAATATTTGTCCTATTCGGTACCAAACCTGCCTGGCTCTGTAACTGTGTGAGTCTGCCAGTAATGTTTGGGGGAAGTTGTTATTTTGGCAAACCCGTGACTTGATTACCTGTAAAAGGTCTGAGTACTTACTCATATTTTCACCAGTTGATGTTTTAATCATTTGCGAATCAATTTTATCAAAGAGAAAAACAAGCCGCTACACGCTGATAACATCAGGCTGGGCGGTTATGGTGAGCCGATACCTCAGACAAGCAGAGTATTGAAACCTGAAAGACTGAATGTTAAATTTCTGGTGTGGTGAATCCCCCTATGCGGAGGGGCGACCAGTCAGTTACAGAACCTGTAAATGCAGCGCGGGCCATGCCGACTGGGGCATGCTCACCGGGAGGCACCCGGCACCACGCAATGCCACTAAGCTATTTGGTAGTGGGGTTGTCGTTTCGGCTTCTCCAGCTATGTTTAAAAGGTAGTAACGGAAAAATGAGCGCTCTCCTGGTAAATCGGTAGCTCGGACTATTAGGTGCGTCTCGATCCGGTACAGAATCAGTATTGCCTACATTTCTGCCCGTTCCTCTGAGCGGGCTTTTTTTCGCCATGAATAAGGCGCCTCGGAAAGCTGAGGTACAAATCATTTGAGGCTGCGCTTATGCGCGGCCTTTTCTTTTTCCCCTCAATTCTGAGAGGACTCACAGCAATAAGAGGGGGCTAAATGTCCGATCCTGTTTCTGGCACAACGGTAGCTGCTGGCGGGCTGATGGGGGCCAGTATGTTCGGCCTTGCAACTGGCATTGATTATGGCGTGGTATTTGGTGCGTTCGCTGGGGCAGTGTTCTATGTCGCTACGGCAGTAAATATCAGCCGCCTAAAGCTGGTGGGCTACTTCATAACTTCATTCATCTTCGGTGTGATTGGTGCTCCTCTGCTGGGGTCTTACTTCTCAAAGTGGACGGGGTACAGTGACAGGCCGCTTGATGCACTCGGTGCTGTAATCGTTGCAGCCATAGCCATTAAATTGCTGACGTTCGTTAACAGTCAGGATCTGGGTAGCCTGTTTGGGATTCTCTCTCGCTTACGTGGAGGAGGGACAAGCAATGGTAACAAGTGATCCGAGCGCAATCGTCAATGCGGTGATATGCGCTGTAATTGTTGGGGCGTTGATGTTCTATCGGCGCGACGGGTCAAGACACCGCCCCATGATATCGCTGATGGCTTACTTCACTGTGCTGGTTTATGCCAGCATCCCTTTCCGTTTCCTGTTTGGCTTGTACGAGTCATCCCACTGGCTGGTGGTACTGGCAAACATTCTTATCTGCGGCGCAGTTCTCTGGTTCAGGGGGAATATAGCGCGTCTGGTTGATGCACTGAGGCACTAATGAATCAATCACAATTTCAAAAGGCGGCTGGCATCAGCGCCGGGTTAGCTGTGCGCTGGTTTCCGCATATTGCAGCCGCGATGAAAGAGTTTGGCATCACTGCTCCACTCGATCAGGCAATGTTCATTGCCCAGATGGGACATGAGTCCGGAGGCTTTACCCGGCTGGTGGAAAATCTGAACTATGCAGCAGATAGCCTTGTGCCTACGTTCGGTAAACACCGTATCACCGCCCAGCAGGCCGCCGCACTCGGCAGAACGGCAACGCAGCCAGCTAATCAGCGAGCAATCGCGAATCTGGTGTATGGGGGCGAGTGGGGAAAAAAGAATCTCGGTAATCAGGTTGCCGGTGATGGCTGGAAATATCGCGGTCGCGGTCTGAAACAAGTCACGGGCCTGAGCAACTATCGCAGCTGCGGACTGGCGCTGAAGCTTGAACTTGTCACCCAGCCTGAGCTGCTGGAGCGAGATGATTACGCAGCGCGTTCAGCCGCATGGTTTTATGTTTCCCACGGTTGCCTGCTTCATTCCGGCGACGTGGAGCGTGTAACGCTGCTTATTAACGGTGGTCGAAACGGTCTGGATAAACGCCGAGCGCTGTTTAACCTGGCTAAATCTGTACTGGTATGAGGTCACTATGGGCATTGAAATGATTATTGGTTTGGCAACTGCTTTGCTGGCGGTTATCGCTGGCGCGTTCGGTATTGGCCACGCTCGCGGGACCAGTAAAGCTGAATCAAAGGCCGAGCAGCAGCGCAGCGAAGAGAACGCCGCTGCTACTGTCGCCGCGGCAGAACGCCGTGCTGAAGTCACGAAAGGGGCCAGCGATGTACAGGAAGACGTTAAGCGTATGGGCGATGACGATGTTGATCGGGAGTTGCGCGAAAAGTTTACCCGCCCCGGTAGTCGTTGATACGGCCTGCAACTGGGTGCGGGTCATCTACCTGACTGACCACGATATCGATGTGTTGGATAAGCAGACCAAGCGTGACATCCTGGCGCACAACAAAGCAGTGCAGGCCAATTGCTCGCAGCTCACAGAGAAGGGTTCCAGGTAATTCAGCTACAAACGCAGAACACTTTAGGTATTGAAATTTACATGGCCACATGAACAAAAAATCAGAATACGAGACAACAGAGCGCTGAAAAATGAAAAGTTGGTATCTAAGTCAGGTGCATTAAGGCACTATGGATTTTCAATTCCTTCTATCTAAGAAGCTGCCCATGACAAGAAATTCACTCCCTCAACTTCCGCATGGTTATCGATACGGTGACGAGCACTCTATTCACCCTCATTGTGATGGGGATTATTTAGCTCCGCAGGGATATGTTATCAAGTCCGTTAACCTTGTAGATGGGGTGGTTATTTATGTGCCCATCCAACGCTACATCAAGCATCTAGAACTTTGGGTTAATGCCGAAGGAACTGTCGAATAAATTGTTAGTTACCGGCCTCGTTCGGGAGAGCTGAGAATTGCCATCAAAAGACC